>Ga0209168_10001104_pt1 | contig 22104 bp, 19 predicted proteins | sample Coa_R1_FD_187156 | JGI IMG/M metagenome (GOLD analysis project Ga0209168, IMG submission 187156) | Surface soil microbial communities from Centralia Pennsylvania, which are recovering from an underground coalmine fire - Coalmine... | ecosystem: Environmental > Terrestrial > Soil > Unclassified ...
CACCGGCCGAGGCGGGCTTGCCCAGCGGCCGCCCGTCCAGGTCGAGCAGCGAATCGCAGCCGATGACCAGCCCCTCCGCCTGACCGGAGGCGACCGCGGCCGCCTTGGCCTGGGCCAGCAGGCCAGTCAGCCCGGCGGGCGTGGCGGCCGTGAACGCGCTCTCGTCCACGCCGCTGACCACGACCTCGGGGTCCAGCCCGGCGGCGCGCAGCACGCCGAGCCGGGCGGGGGAGGCGGAGGCGAGGACGATCCTGGTCACGCGACCCGACCCTACCGGGCGCCTGGCCCGGGGCCGGTAGGGTGCTGGCGTGATAGAGACGACCACGCTGGGCCGCGGCGGGCCGGTGGTGTCCCGGGCCGGCCTCGGGCTGATGGGTATGTCGGGCATCTACGGGCAGGCCGACGACCAGGAGAGCATCGCCACGATCCACGCCGCGGTCGACGCCGGGATCACGCTGCTTGACACCGGCGACTTCTACGGCATGGGGCACAACGAGCTCCTGCTCCGCGACGCCCTGCGCCGCGGGATACCCAGGGACAGCGTGTTCATCCAGGTCAAGTTCGGCGGCCAGCGCGACCCGGGCGGCGCGTTCGTCGGGCACGACGCCAGCCCGGCCATGGTGAAGAGCTCGCTGGCCTACACGCTGACCCGGCTGGGCACCGAGTACGTCGACCTGTACCAGCCGGCCAGGCTCGACCCCCGGGTCCCGATCGAGGACACGGCCGGCGCGGTGGCCGAGATGATCCAGGCGGGCTATGTCCGCTACCTGGGCCTGTCGGAGATGGGCGCGGACACCATCCGCCGGGCGCACGCCGTCCATCCGGTGGCTGCCCTGCAGATCGAGTATTCCCTGATGAGCCGCGGAATCGAACGGCAGATCCTGCCGACCGCGCGCGAGCTCGGCATCGCCGTGACCGCCTACGGCATCTTGTCGCGCGGGCTGCTGAGCAGCGGCACCGCGCGGCTGGCCGACAACGACCCGCGCCGCCGCTTCCCCCGGTTCCGGGCCGAGAACCACGCGCGGAACCTGGAACTGCTCGCCGCGCTCGAGGCCATCGCGAGCGAACACGACGCGACCGCCGCCCAGCTGGCCATCGCCTGGGTCGCCTCGCGCGGCCCGGACATCATCCCGCTGATCGGGACCAAGCGCCGCGACCGCCTCGACGAGGCCCTGCGCGCCCTGGACCTGACGCTCAGCGCCGACGACCTGGCCGCGATCGAGGCCGCCGTGCCTGTCGGCGCGGTCGCCGGAGACCGTTACGACGCGGCCCAGGTCGCCATGCTGGACAGTGAGAAAGACTAGCTGCCGGACGACGCGGCCAGGTCGCGCAGCCGGGCGTGCATCCCGGACATGACGTCCCCCGAGCCCAGGTAGCGCTTGGGCATCTTGGCGATCGAGGTGTAGTTGGTGTCGCACACGTTGGCCAGCGGCGACTCGACCGCCTGGGTGACCAGCTGGTAGGCGTCCAGCGGATCGAGGCCGCACAACGAGGCCACCCAGGTCACCATGTCGTGCTGGGCGATGCGGAACGCGTCCTCCAGCGGCCGGGCCGAGCCGGCCGACATGATGTGGGTGTCTGACTCCAGCCGCGGCCACGGGCAGGGCACGCCCTTGATCAGGTCCACCACCAGCACCGTGTTCATCGCGCACTCGACGGCGACGCCACACGTCTCGCCCTCGCCCTGCCGGGCGTGCCCGTCGCCCAGCGATAGCAGGGCCCCGGAAACGTTGACCCCGAGGTAGCAGGTGACCCCGGCCCGCATCTCCGGGGTGTCCATGTTCCCGCCGAACGCGTCGGGCACCAGCGCGCTGCGCACCTCCAGGTTCGACGGCGCCACGCCCACGGTCCCGTGCATCGGTGACATCGGCAGGTCGACCGTGAAAGAGCTCCGCCGCGCGGAAAAGCGGCAGGTCCGGGACGAGGCGTCGAGCTGCCACAGCCATACCACCTCGGGCAGCGGATCCTGCAGCAGCGCGGTGAGGTGGGTACCGGTCAACGCCCCGAACAGCGGCACCGTGGTCGACGCCGCCCACGACCGGGCCGGCTCGATCGACACGAAGTGCACCGCGACGGTATCCCCGGGCTCAGCGCCCTCGATGTAGAACGGCCCGGTCTGCGGGTTCAGGAACGGGAACTCGCACACCTGGGACACCAGGTCGTCGACGCCGCGCACCCGCCCGGCGAAGCAGTCCTCGGTGAACACCTCCAGCACCGCGGGCGGCCGGATCCGCAGCACCGGAGCCGCGCCGCCGAACGTCCAGGCGTACTGGTCCTCCGATGGCCGGAACGAGACGACCTGCAGGTCGCTCATCACACGTCACCGTCCAGGTGGACGAGCCCCACGTCGGTGATCCGGCCAGGGTTCGTCCAGTACAGGTAGAACATGTAGATCAGGCCGAGGAACATGAAGCCGCCCACCCCCGGGCCCATGTAGGACAGCGGCGGGGTCAGCGGGCTCACGAACGAGAACACCTTGATGCCGGCCGACGTCAGCCAGGCCGGGACGAACGCGGCGATGCCCAGCACCGGGATGACCAGGTGCGACAGCCAGTTGAACCCGCCGCGCCGCCGGGCGAAGTACCCGAGGCATGCCGCGCACATCAGGATGTAGATGGCCACGATCACGATCACCAGGCCCGTCCCCACCATGGCGAACGCCACGGTCGGGTCGTAGTGCAGGCCGAGCCCGAGCGTGACCGCGATGGTGATGACGAACGCGAGCAGCACGCTGTAGACCGGCGACCTATGACGCGTGCTGACCAGGGCCAGGAAGTGCGGGAACGCCCCGATCCGCCCCATCGCGTAGGCGGTCCTGGTCGAGACGTTCACCCCGGCGTTGGCGTTGGCGATGGTGGAGTTGACGATGGCCAGGAACACGAAGAACCAGAACAGCCCGTACAGCGAGCGGGCCAGGCCCTCCCAGGACGCGTTGCCGGTCTGGGTGGCGAACGCGGCGAAGCCCTTCGGCCCGTAGGCGACGTCCACCGCGTAGGTGGTGAACACGTACAGCACGCCGATCAGCAAGGTGGCGAGCAGCACCGCGCGCTGGATGGTGCGCCGCGGATCCCGGGCCTCCTCGGCCAGCGGCGCCGCCCCCTCGAAGCCGCCGAACGCCAGCAGCGTGAACACCGAGCCGCCGATCACGCCGGTCAGGCCGGTGGGGGAGTAGTGCGTGGTGAAGACCTGCGCGGTGTTGTGGCCGCCCGCGTGGACCACGAAGAACACGGCCAGGACCAGGAAGACCGCGATCTCGGAGATGCCGAGGATGGTGCCCAGCCGGGCCGAGGCCCGGATGCCGTAGTAGCCCGCCGCGAGCACGATGACCGCGCCGGCCAGCGACCACGGCCACCACAGGTTGGCCGGGTAGCCGTGGAACTCGGAGTTGATCGTGGCCGCGGTGGTGAACCCGAGCTGGAGCAGCACCAGCGGCGGGATCAGCCAGCCGACCAGCACGTAGCCCCAGGCCACCAGGAACCCCAGGGACGGGTGCAGGCCGCGGGCCGCGTAGGTGGCCAGCGACCCGGCGGCCGGCATCTCCCGGGCCAGCTGGCCGATGCACCACGCGCCGAGCAGGCACGCGACCAGGGCGAAGACGACCGAGAGCGGGAGCGCCCCGGCGGCCAGGCCGGCCCCGGCCGGAATGGAGGCCGCGATGGCGGCGCCGGGCGCCATGTCGGTGATCGACTGGAACAGGACCTCGCGCAGGCCGATCGCGTCACGCCTCAGGCCGATCGCGGTCCCTGAGGCCGTCTCATCCTTGAGCGACATGGCGTCATGATCGCACGGACAATTCCTCTCGCACAGGTGTGACCTGGGCGCTTTCTGAAGAGTTACGAGAACGTATCCCGTATACCAGCCGCTGCGCCGCCAGCACCACGGCCACCAGGAGTCCCGCGGCGATCCCGTCCAGCCAGAAGTGATTGGCCGTCACCACCACGACCAGCATGGTCAGCATCGGGTAGCCCGCGGCGAGCCACCGCCACCGCGAACGTGACACGGTGATCACCGCGATGGCCACGATCAGCGCCCAGCCGACGTGCACCGAGGGCATGGCCGACAGCTCATCGGCGTCGAACCCGCCGTGCCAGGAGTACACGGACTGGCCGTACTTGACCGCGGTGTCGACCAGGCCGGTGCCGGGCAGCAGCCGTGGCGGGGCCACCGGGATGAACTGGATGAGCAGGCTGGCCCCGGTGAACAGGGCCACCGTGGTCCTGATCCGCGGGTACCGGTCACGGTGCCGGACGTACAGCCAGACCAGGCAGACGCCGAGCAGCGGGAAGTGCAGGATGTCGTAGTAGAGGTTGAACGCCTGGATCAGCAGCGGGTGCGGCAGGAACAGCCGCTGCACGCTGGTCTCGCTGGGCAGGTACAGCACCTGCTCGGCGTGCCACAGCCAGCGGCCCCGGGGCAGCGCCCCGGCCGGGCTCATCACCGTGAACGACCCGGCGAACATCCACAGCCCGTACAGCGCGAACAGCAGCCCGGCCTCCCAGGCCACCCCGCCCCACCAGGGGGCCCGCACAGTTCGCGCGATCCGCGGGACCCGCGAGGCGGCCGTCACGGCCACCAGGCAGGCCGCGATGATCATCGCGTACTGCCAGGACAGCATGAGATGCGGCACGGCCGAACCCCCGGAACGTCAGGCGATCACCCCAGCGACAACCCACCGATAACTGTGACAACCGGAGGCCGGCCCCGTTTAGTCCCCGTCCGGTGCCGTTAGCGCCCGTTGCGGCTCAGGCCCGAGGGGTCGGGCTCGCCCTGGGGCAGTGACACGTCCCCGGTCACGTCCGCGGCCAGCCGCACCCGGTCCCCGTCGACCAGCCGGACCTCCACGCCGGGCAGCACCCGGTCGTCGTTCACGTACGTGCCGTTGGTGGAGTTCTCGTCCGTGATCGAGGCGTGCCCCGAGTCGTCCACCTGCACCGTGGCGTGCCGCCGGGAGACGTTGTCGAAGTGCGCGAACGCCGCGGCGACCAGCGACTCGGCGGGGTCGCGCCCGAGCAGGACCGAGGTCCCGGCCGGGATGTCCACGTTGCCGGTGGGGAAGGTGATCCGCATGACAACGGGGGAGATGCGGCGGCGCCGCCCGGTGGGCAGCGGTTCCCCGCAGGTGGTGCAGACCACGTCCGCCGCGTCGGATACCGGCGTACCGCACCGCGGGCAGCTCGCCGCCGGGTCCGGCGCGATGAACTTCTGCGAGATGGTCGGCGACAGCAGATCGTCCTCCGGACCGCTCACGTGCGGCAGGTTCGCGCCGCACCGGAAGCAGATCAGATCCTCCGGCTGGACCTTCACGCCGCAATCGGGGCAGCTCAGGCTGGCCATGGCCTCACTCTCAGATAGGAATACAAGCCGACGCTAGATTACCGCCGCCGCTGAGCCCTTGGCAGCGGGCTGTGCCAAGCTGGTGTTTATGGTTAGTTTCCAGCTCACGCCGGAGCAGCAGGACCTGCGGGACTCCGTCGCCCAGTTTGCCCGCGACGTGGTCGCGCCCGTCATCGGCGGCTACTACGAACGCGGCGAGTTCCCCTACGACATCGTGGCCCGGATGGGCAAGCTCGGCCTGTTCGGCCTGCCCTTCCCCGAGGAGTACGGCGGCATGGGCGGCGACTACTTCGCGCTCTGCGTCGCGCTGGAGGAACTGGCCCGGGTCGACTCCTCGGTCGCGATCACGCTGGAAGCCGGGGTGTCGCTCGGCGCGATGCCGATCTTCCGCTTCGGCACCGAGGAGCAGCGCCAACGATGGCTGCCCGAGCTGTGCGCGGGGGAGCGGCTGGCCGCCTTCGGCCTGACCGAGCCGGGCGGCGGGTCCGACATCCCCGGCGGCATGCGCACCACCGGGAGACTCGAGGACGGGCAGTGGGTGGTGGACGGCAGCAAGGCCTTCATCACCAACGCCGGCACCGCGATCAGTTCCGTGATCACGGTCCTGGCCATCACCGGCCGCGACGAGGGTGGCCGCAAGGAGATCAGCGCGATCATTGTGCCGAACGGAACGGCCGGTTTCGTTCCAGGACCGGAATACTCCAAGGTCGGCTGGTGCGCTTCCGACACCAGGGAGCTGTCCTTCGACAACGTCCGGGTCCCGGCCGAGAACCTGCTCGGCGAGCGCGGCCGGGGCTACGCCCAGTTCCTGCAGATCCTGGACGCGGGCCGGGTCGCCATCGCCGCGCTGGCCACTGGCCTGGCCCAGGGCTGCGTGGACGAGTGCGTCCGGTACGCCCGCCAGCGCGAGGCGTTCGGCCACCGGCTCGACCAGCACCAGGCGATTCAGTTCGCCATCGCCGACATGGCGGCGCGGGCCCACGCCGCCCGGCTGGCCTGGTACGACGCGGCCGCCCGGCTGGTGGACGGCCAGCCGATCAAGAAGGAGTCCGCGATGGCCAAGCTGACCGCGTCCAACGCGGCCATGGACAACGCGCGCGCCGCCACCCAGGTATTCGGCGGGTACGGGTTCATGAACGAGTCGGCCGTCGGGCGCTTCTACCGCGACGCGAAGGTCCTGGAGATCGGCGAGGGCACGTCTGAGGTGCAGCGCATGCTGATCGCCAGGGAACTGGGACTTGGGTAAAGGGGACGTATCGGCCGGACTCGGGCTCATGGTCTGCCTCCGCGGGTTACCCTGTCAGGCGTGACGCACATAGGAACGGCGCGCCAGCATCCGCGCATTACCTCTCGGAGATCCCGCCGGACCCGCGCTCGCTCGGTGGTCGTGGCGGCTACTGCCGTGCTGGTTTCGGCTACGGCGTGCTCGTCCACCCAGCCCGCGGCCGCGACGGATCCGACTCTCACGGTCTTGGCGTTCAACCCGTTCTCCGGTCAGGATGGGTCATTCGGGCCGGAGATGTGGGCGGGCTGCCAGGCCGCGGTGACCGCGATCAACGCCGCAGGCGGCGTGCTGAGCCACCAGGTGGCCTGCACGGCCGTGGACACGCAAGGCAACCCGGCCTACGCGGTCACCGCCGCGGCGAAGGCGCTGTCGACCACGCCGCACGTGCTCGGCGTGCTGGGCCCGAGCTCGGATGAGGCGGACGCGACCGCCCCGCTGATCAACGCGGCCAAGGTCCCGATGTTCGCCGACACCGGCGAGGCGTCGTTCGACCACAACAAGCTGCCGTATTTCTGGCGCCTGGTCCCCGGTGACGACGTGCGGGGCTACGCGATGGCGCTGTATGCCAAGTCGAAGGGCTATCTCCGGGCCGCGGCGGTGTTCGGCAACGACGAAGGCTCGCAGATCGGCGTGCCGACGCTGCTGAGGGGCTACAGCGAGGTGGGCGGGCAGATGGTCGTCGACCAGAAGATCACGCTGGGCCAGACCTCCTACCAGTCGCAGGTCCAGGCGCTCATCGCGGCACGGCCGCAGGTCATCTTCACCGAAACCTCGCCGCAGGCCAACGCGATCTACCTGGCCGAGCTGCAGCAGCTGGGCCACCTGATCCCGGTAATCGGCACCGACGTGACGATCCAGCCGAGCTGGTTTACCGCCATGGCCGGGTCGATCGGCAAGCCGGCGCTGACCAAGTACTTCGTTGCCGAGTCGCCCTACGCCCCTCCGTCGGGGGCCGGGTGGCAGGTGTACAACAAGGACCTGCTGGCGTCGAGCTCGGTGTCCAAGCCGGCGCAGTGGAGCACCGACTCGTACACGATGACGTACTACGACTCGGTCCTCCTCATGGCGCTGGCCGCGACCGCGACCAAGAGCACCAACCCGGCCGTCTGGAATGCGACCATCCCGGCGCTTACCACCGCTTCCCCGGACGCGGAGACGGTGCATTCGTACGCGGATGGCGTCGCGGCGCTCAAAGCCGGCAAGAAGATCGATTACGTCGGCGCCACCGGCATCATCGCCTTCAACCAGTGGCACAACTCGGGCGGCGGCTTCGAGATCGCGGCCTACCAGTCGAACGGGAACCTCAACCTGGTGAGCCAGATCTCGGCCGCCCAGCTCGTACCCCTCATCAAGTAAGCGCCCGTGCCGGGCCCCGGCGCGCGGGGCCCGGGCGTCAGGCTGCCCGAGGGGGCGTTTTCGCATATTTTGGACGGATTGGCTTGACCCTCGGATTATATATGGTGCACAATCCTCGCCATGGGTGACGAAGTCTCCGTGCACGAGATCCTGATTCCGGGCGGGCACGGCGCGGCCTTTGCCGCCCGGGAGGGCCAGCTGGTGGAGATCGTTGACCTGGAGGGGCAGCAGGTCGCCGACCTCGTCGCGTTCGCCGAGCGCAACAGGACCGAGTGGCTGTCCACCACCCATACCCGGTCCGCACTGCTGCGGCTGACCGCCGTCGTCGGAGACCGTCTGGAGAGCAACTGGCGGCACCAGATGTTCGAGATCATCCGCGATGACGTGGGCCGGAACGACATCATCACGTCGATGTGCGACGACCGGCGCTACCGGTTCGACTACGGGGTCGAGGGCCACCGCAGCTGCCGGACGAATTTCACCGAGGCGCTGGAGCCGTGGGGGATCGCCGAGTGGCAGATCCCTGATCCGTTCAACTTCTTCCAGAATGCCCCTATTCACCCTGACCGGACGTTCGGCAACGAGATCCCCACCGGGAAGGCCGGGGACAAGCTGGTGCTGCGGACGCTGATGGATTCGATCGTTTCCGTCTCCGCCTGCCCGCAGGACCTCAATCCGTGCAACGGGTTCCATCCGAGCCCGCTCATGATCCGCATCCTCGAACCGTCGGGAGGTCCCTCGTGAGGCGGATCCGGCTGGCCGGGCAGCTGGCGGAGCCCATCAGCCACTACACCGACGGGGTCGAGGCGGGCGGGTTCCTCTACGTCTCGGGCATGCTGCCGGTCGACGCCAACGGAGACCTCGTGGGCGCCGGCGACGTGGTCAGGCAAGCGGAACAGGTGCTTGACAACGTGGGTGACGTCTTGCGGGCCGCCGGTGCCACGTTCGACGACGTGGTGCGGGTCGGGGTGTACCTGGTGAACGTGGCCGACCGGCCGGCCGTCAACACGGTGCGCCGCCGCTACTTCGGCGAGGCCCGGCCAGCGAGCACGCTGGTGGGGGTCAGCGCGCTCGCCATCCCAGATGCACTGGTAGAAATTGAGGCTGTCGCGCTGCTGCCCCGCCGAGACGCCTGACAACGCTGGCGTGCGCTACGGTGCTGACGGCTCATCATCCGAAAAGGTGCCTTATGAGACTCGTCATCCGAAGAGGTGCGTTATGAGACTCGCCGTGATAGCGCTGGCAGCGGCGCTCGCGCTCTCGTCCGTCGCAGCCTGCAGTTCCTCCGGCGGCGGTAGTAGTGGTGGTAGTAGTTCCCCGGCGTCGACGCTGGTGGTGGGGGAATTCAACCCGTTCTCCGGGCCGGACGCGGCATTCGGGCCGGAAATGGTCGGTGGCTGCATTCCCGCGATCCGGCTGATCAACGCCGACGGCGGGGTGCTTGGCCACAAGATGAGCTGCGTCCAGGAGGACACCCGGGGCGATCCGGCCGACGCGGTGCCGGCCGCGCAGAAGATGATGGCGACCGAGACATCGCTGGTCGGCGTGCTCGGGCCCAGCTCCGATGAGGCGCTGGCCACTGTCCCGCTGCTGAACACCGGCCACGTGCCGATGTTCGTCGACACCGGCCAGGCGGCCTTCGATCACACCACCGACGCCTACTTCTGGCGGATCACGCCCGCCGACGACGTCAAGGGCTACGCGATGGCGCTGTGGGCGCACCAGGCTGGTTATACGCGCGCGGCCGCGGTGTTCGGCAACGACGCGGGCGCGCAGTCGGACGTGCCGACGCTGGTCAGCGCCTTCACCGGGCTCGGCGGGACCATCGTCTACAACAAGCCCTTCGCGCTCGACCAGAGCTCTTATCGCAGCGAGATCGAGAGTATCCTCGCCACCCATCCCCAGGTGATCTTCACCGAGGTGGACCCGCAGACCGGGGCGACCTTCCTGTCCGAGCTGCAGCAGCTAAAGGGGCTGCTGCCGGTGATCGGCACCGAGGTGAGCCTCCAGGCGCCGTGGCTCAAGGCCGTCAACACCGCGATCGGCGCGGGGTCCATGGCCAAGTACTTCGAGGGGATGCAGCCGTACGCGCCGCCGAGCGGCCCGGCCTGGCAAACCTACAACCAGGCCCTGCTGGCATCGGGGTCACAGGTGGCCAAGCCCGCCAGCCAGTGGAGCAGTGACCCGTACTCAATGACCTACTACGACGCCGTCAACGTCATGGCGCTCGCGATGCTCGCGGCCCATAGCGTCAGCCCGGCGGTCTTCGACAAGGACGTCATGACGGTCACCGAGCCGGGGTCCGGCAAGACGGTCGTGACGAGCTTCGCCGCCGGGAAGGCCGCGCTGGCGGCGGGCAAGCAGATCCAGTACGTGGGCGCGGGCGGGCCCATCGTGTTCAACCAGTGGCACAACTCGACCGGAGCGTTCGAGGCCGCGAAATACGTGAGCGGGAATGTCTCGCTGGTCGGCTCGGTATCGGCGGCTCAGATAGCGGCGATCAGCAAGTGACCGGGACATGACGGCCGGCCGCGGGGCCCGGACGGGGCCGCCGTGAACACGATCGTTCCGGCGATCGGGTTCGGCATCGTCACCGCCTCCATCCTGGCCGTGGCCGGTGTCGGGTTCACCCTTCAGTTCGGGGTGACCAACGTCCTCAACCTCGCCTATGGCGACATCATGACGGCCGCCGCGTTCATCGCCTACCTCGTCACCAGTGCCGGCGTCAGCGTGTGGCTGGCCCTGGTGGCGGGCGCGGCGTTCGGGTCCGTGTTCTCCGTGCTGCTGAACCGGTGTATCTACACCCCGTTCGTCCGGCGCGGGACGCGGCTGTTCGGCATGATCATCGTGACCATCGCGGTCAGCCTCATTGTGCAGAACGGCCTGCTGGCCATCTTCGGCGCCAGCTTCTTCAGCCTGAAGATGTCCCGCCCCGCGCCGGTGCACATCGCCGGGATGGTGTTCACGACCGTTCAGCTCGCCATCATCGCCATCGCGGTCGTCGCCATGCTCCTCATCCACCTGCTGCTCCGCTACACCAAGCTGGGCAAGGCGATGCGCGCCACCGCCGCCGACCCCGACCTCGCCCGCAACTGCGGGATCGCCACCGACCGCGTCATCGACCTGGCCTGGGCCATCTCGGGCGCGCTATGCGGCCTGGCCGGCGTCATCCTGGTGATGAACGTGACCGCGTTCACCGACACGACCGGGTCGCAGTTCCTGATCCCGATCGTGGCCGTCGCCGTGCTCGGCGGGATCGGCCAGCCCTATGGGGCCATGCTGGGCGCCCTGGTCATCGGGCTCACCAGTGAGGTGGCGGCGGCCATCTTCAACCCCGAGTACAAGGACGTCGTCGCCTTCGTGATCCTGGTGATCGTGCTCCTGGCCCGGCCGCAGGGCATCTTGTCGGAGGTCGCCACCCGCAAGGAGGTCGCCGCGTGAGCGAGGGGAGCAGAGCGTGAGCGTCGCCTGGCAGTTCTACATCTCGACGGTGCTGATCTACCTCGGCGTTGACGTGATGGCGTGCTGGGGGCTCAACCTGCAGTTCGGCGTGGCCGGCCTGGTCAACTTCGCCTTCATCATCTTCCAGGCCGCCGGGGCCTACACGGCTGCGGTCCTTACCCTCGGGCCCGCCCAGCCCGCCAGCCAGGGCGGGTTCCAGCAGTACGTCGGCGGCGCGCACTGGCCCTTCCCGCTGCCGATCCTGGCGGCCGGGCTGGTCGGCGGCCTGCTCGCGGCCTTGGTCAGCGGACTCACCGCCCGGCGGCTGCGCAGTGACTACGAGGCGATGGTCATGCTCGTGGTGTCGCTGATCGCGACCAGTGTGGCCACCAACCAGGTCAGGCTGGTGAACGGGCCGAACGGGCTGGCCCTGGTGCCCAAGCCCCTGGCCACGCTGGTCAACCTCTCGCCGATTGATTACCAGTGGCTGTTCGTGGGCATCACGGCCGCGATTTGCGTCTGCGTGTACTGGCTCGTGCACATCGTGACGAGCTCGCCGCTCGGGCGCACGCTGCGCGCGGTCCGCGACAACGAGCAGGCGGCGGCGGCGCTGGGCAAGAACGTCACCGGGCTGCGGATGCTCGCGTTCATCCTGGGCGGCGTGATCGCCGGCATCAGCGGCGCCGTCTTCGTGGAGTTCATCTCCGCCTGGTCCCCCGGTTCGTGGCTGTACCCGGAAACGTTCGTGTACTTCACCGCCGTCATCGTGGGCGGGTCCGGCAACAACCTGGGCGTCATGGTCGGCGCGCTGCTCGTGCCCGTTGGCTTCCTCGAGGCCACCCGGTTCCTGCCCCCGTTCGGCCCGCCGGGGTTCATCGACGCCCTGCAGTGGATCGTCGTCGGCGCACTCGCCCTCATCTTCTTGTGGTTCTGGCCCCGTGGGGTGATTCCCGAGCGGCGACGGCGCTTCCCGCTGGCCGCCAAGAACGCCGCCCAGCACGAGGTGCCCGTGAGGACCGGGGAATGAGCGACCTCTCCGCGCCCGTGCTCGCCGTTGCGGACCTGCATCGCGAGTTCGGCGGGGTGCGCGCGGTGAACGGCGCGTCCTTTACCGTCCCGCCCGGCCGGATCACCGGCCTGATCGGGCCCAACGGTGCCGGGAAGTCGACCGCGCTCAACATCATCGCCGGTGCGCTCAAGGCGAGCGCCGGGACGGTTTCCTTCTGCGGGAGGGACATCACCGGACTGCCCTCCTACAAGGTGGCCCGGCGCGGGATCATCCGCACCTTTCAGCTCTCCAGTGAGTTCGCCGCGCTGACGGTACTGGAGAACCTGCTGGTCGCGGCGCCTGCCCAGCGGGGCGAGGCGCTGTGGCAGGCGGCGCTCGGCAAGCGGTACTGGCGGCCGCAGGAGCGGGCCACGGTGGAGCGCGCCCGGCAGTTGCTGGCCCGCTTCGACATGTCCGCCAAGGAAGACGAGTACGCCGGGAACCTCAGCGGAGGGCAGAAACGCCTGCTGGAGCTGATGCGCGGGCTGATGGCCAATCCCGTGCTGTTGCTGCTCGATGAGCCGATGGCCGGGGTGAACCCGTCCCTGGCCCGCAGGATCGAGCAGCATCTGGCCGACCTGGTCGGTGAGGGACTCACGATGCTGATGATCGAACACGAGCTGGCCGTGGTGGAGCGGCTCTGTGACCCCGTCGTGGTCATGGCCCAGGGACGGGTGATCTCGCAGGGAACCATGGCGGAGGTCCGTTCCGATCAAGAGGTGCTGGATGCCTATCTCATCGGATAGCGCGCCGGGCGAGCGGGCGGGGCACCCGGCGGTCCTGCGCCTGGATGACGTCGCGGCGGGATACGGCGGCGCCGCGATCGTGTCCGGCGTGAGCATCAGCGTCGGGCCCGGGGAGGTGGTCTCGGTCATCGGGCCGAATGGCGCCGGCAAGTCCACCTTGCTCAAGGCCGTGACCGGCCGGCTCCCGGTGATGACCGGCACGGTCACGTTCAAGGACCGGGACGTGACGAACTGGCGCGGGCATCTGCTCGCCCGGATGGGACTGGGTTTCGTACCGCAGACCAAGGACGTGTTCGACAGCCTGACCGTGACCGAGAACCTGGAGATGGGCGGCTACCTGCTCACGAAACCGCAGCTGGCCGCCAGGATCGACAAGGTGATGTTGACGTTCCCGGCCCTGGCGAACATGCGGTCGCGGACGGCGAGCAAGCTGAGCGGCGGCGAACGGAAGATGCTCGCGGTGGGGCGGGTGCTGATGATCGAGCCGGCCGTTCTCATCCTCGACGAACCGACCTCCGGCCTGTCGCCGGAACTGTCCCGGTCGGTGCTGCGGGACCAGGTCCGGCGGCTGGCCGATGCCGGGACGGCCGTGCTGCTGGTCGAGCAGAAGGCCTTCGAGGCGCTCGGCGTGTCCGACTGGGCCTACATCCTGGTTGCGGGACGGGTCGAGATCGCGGGCGCGGCGAGCGAGATTCTCGCCCGGCCCGACATCCGCGAGGTCTTTCTCGGCCAATCCGGGACCGATTCCCCGGCCGCGGGTCGAGAGCCATGACCGAGACCGGCGATCGAGTAGGGTCACGGGGCACCTACATCAGCAAGAGCGACATGGTCACCGAGGTACTCAGAGACCTCATCACGGACGGTCAGCTGTCGCCGGGCACGCCACTGCGGCAGCGGTCCCTGGCCGAACAGTTTGACGTGAGCAACACGCCGGTGCGCGAGGCGCTCCGGCGGCTCGAGTCAGAGGGTCTGGTGGTTATCGACGTGCACCGGGGAGCCACCGTCGCGCGCACCGAGTCGGAGGAGCTGGAAGAGAACTACCGGATCCTGGCCGCTCTGGAGGCGCTGGCTGGAAGCCTCGCGGTGGCCAAGATCACCGATGATGACATCGCGGATATCGAAGCCCTCTACCGGGAGGTTGCGGCGTGCCTGCCGGATGACGCCCGGCTGGCGGAACTCAACCGGCAGTTTCACTTTCGGATCTACGAATGCGCGCGGTCGCCGATGCTGCTTCTCCTCATGAGGTTGCTATGGCGGTCGTTCCCGCACGGCCCGCAAGCCGGACGGCCGCACCAAGAATCGGTTCGGCAGCACGACGCGCTGGTCAGGGCACTGAAACGCAGAAATGAGGAGCAGGTGGCCGCCATAATCCGCGACCACGTCCTCGGCAGCATTAAGTACCTGCCGCGACGATGACCGGGTGAGCACGGCCGGGGAGCGGCCCGCCGCGGATCTCAAGCGCCGCCGGTGGCGAGGGCAGTGATTCCTAATGAGGTCATAGTCGGTATCTAATTATGGTGATAGCTGGCTGATTAGCTGGCACCTGACGCTTGTGCCCGCGCCGCAGCCCGGTGACCGGCCGTGCGGCAGGCGGTCGGCGACCGATATGTCCCATACGCCGGATTGGCGGCAGGACCGCGTATGTTTGTCACCGGGAAGTCGCGCCCGGACGGGGAGGCAATACGAAGAGTTACTATATGATAACCAACTGCAAACCTGATGCGCTTGATCCCGACCCGGTCGGACGGCGCGGTCGGCCTTCTCGGCGAAGATCTCGCCGGTTTACTGGCGAATGCCCCGTGGCGGCCACCCGCAAGATGATTATATGTCCTTATCCGTTTTGTAACGCGAGAGCGTGGCTCGGCCGCCTTGTCGATCCGAGCTGCGATGATCGTTGCGAAAGGGAAATTAGGGTGCGTATGAAGGGCGGCTTGCGCCGCTTCAGCCGGGCACGTGCGCTGGCTCAGGCTTGCCGATGCGAGGTGCGAACGTAGTGCGTAAACGATCGGTGACGAACCCCGGCGACCCAGCTGGCGCGGCCGGGGCCGTCAGCGGGGGGCCAGCCGACGGGGAGGGTTCGGCGCCCCGGGTCGGCGGAAGCGCCGGGCATGACGGCTCCGCTGCCGCCGGCGGACGGGACACCGCGGGCATGAGGGCGCAGCCCGCCATCGGCGCGGCCTCTTCCGGCGGCCAGACGCCCTTGGTCGTGACCCAGCCCCAGGCGGGGTCCCCGCTCGCGGCCGACCTGGTCAGGACCGCCCAGCCCCATCCCCGACGGCCCGGCCCGGCCCGGTCGCGGTTCGCCCTGCGGAACTGGCGCGTCCGGTGGCGGCTGGCCGCCCTGATCGCGGTGCCGTTGGTGACCGCGGCGGTGCTCGGCGCGCTGACCATCAACGGGGACGTCGGCAACTGGCAGACGACCGGCCGTGTTCAGCACCTCGCCCAGCTCAACAGCGCGGTGGTCAAGTACATCCAGGCCGTGGAAGATGAACGCGACTATTCGGTCGCCTCCACCGCGAACAGGGATGGTTTTTCTGGCCGGCTGAAGGTCGCCGAGCGTGTCACCGACGGCGCCGCCGCACAGGTCGCCGCTTTGGCCAACGGCATCACGACCGGAGGCGGCTATCAGCTCGTCGCGGTGCAGGCGGCGAACGCGGTGCAAGTGGGCGTGCAAACCCTGCCGCTCATCCGCAAGGCGGTGGCGAACCCGGATTTCCCCTCGGCCGCGATCATGCAGGTTTACACCGTCAACATCATCCAGCCCGCGAACACGTTCGCCAGCGTCGTCGGGAACGAGGCCATCGCTACCGATCTCCGGCGCGACGTCATTGCCCTGGGCGCACTGCTCCAGGTCCAAGACTCCACGTCGGTTCAGCGGGCCCTGATGGTGCGGGCGGTCAGTTTCCCGCAGCCGTCGCTATCGTCCGACGACCAGGCCAGCCTCGAGCAGGCCGTACAGCAGGCCAAGGCGGATCTGGCCAACTTCAACGCGTCCGTGGATCTCGCCGAGCAGCAGAACTACAGCAACACGGTGACCGGACCGGAGGTCGGTGACGCCACCCAGCAGGAATCACTCGCGGAGGCGTTGCTGACCGGCTCCTCGGCGCACACGCTCACCCAGCAGCAGCAGCACATCCTGGCCGAGCCAACCGTGGACCACGACATGTCGTTCGTCCTCGGCAAGGTGCGGCAAGTCTCCGGCGAACTGACCGGCACCATCTCCGCGCTCGCAAGTACGTCCAGGTCCAACGCCACCCGGAACCTGCTGGTCACCGGCGCCCTGGCCGTGGTGCTGCTGTTCCTGGTCCTGCTCATCTCCGCCCTGGTGGCCCGCTCGCTGACCCGGCCGCTGCGTAAGCTCCGCACCGACGCGCTCGATGTGGCCGGCCACCGGCTGCCGGAGATGGTGCGCCGGCTCAGCCAGAGCGAGGGCACCGAGGAGAGCATCGACATCGAGCCGATCGGGGTCACCTCCACCGACGAGATCGGTGAGGTCGCCCGGGCCTTCGACCAGGTTCACCTCGAGGCGGTCCGGCTCGCGGCCGACGAAGCCATGCTGCGCGGCAACCTGAACGCCATGTTCATCAACCTGTCCCGGCGCAGCCAGTCGCTGATCGAGCGGCAGCTGTCGCTGATCGACTCCCTGGAGCAGAGCGAGCAGGACTCCGGCCGGCTGTCCAGTCTGTTCCGCCTGGACCACCTGGCCACCCGCATGCGCCGCAACTCCGAGAACCTGCTGGTCCTGGCCGGTCACGAGGTGACCAGGCGGTGGAGCCAGCCGGTGCCGCTCGTCGACGTGCTGCGCGCCGCGATCTCCGAGATCGAGCAGTACGAGCGGGTCGTCCTCAACGTCCAGCCCGGGATCGTGGTCGTCGGCCAGGCCGTCAACGACGTGGTGCACCTGGTCGCGGAGATCGTGGAGAACGCCACCACGTTCTCTCCCGAGGACACCCAGGTCTACGTCTCCGGCCAGCCGCTGTCCAGCGGCGGTGTGCTGCTGGACATCACCGATAACGGCGTGGGCATCTCGGACCAGGAAATGTCGCATGCCAACTGGCGGCTGGATAACCCGCCCGTGGTCGACGTCGCCGTATCCCGCCGCATGGGCCTGTTCGTGGTCGGCCGCCTGGCCGCCAGGCACGGGGTCCGGGTCCGGCTGCGGCATGCTCAGGCCGGCGGCTTGACCGCGCTGATCTGGCTGCCCGATACGGTGGCCGCGCCCGAGGTCGCGCCGCCGCTGGGCCGGCTGCGCCGCTTCGAGGCCGACGACTTCGGGCCCGCGCCGTCCCTGTCCGCGCCGACGCAGGCCTCCGGCACGGCCGCGTCGGCCACCTCGGCCGCGCGGATCCCCAGGTTCTCGGACATGTCGCCGTCGACGTCGCCGTCCTTCACCCCGGCCGCCGACGCCGGGCCGGGCACGGGCGAAGGCGCCGGAGCAGGTGCGGGACAGGGCGCCGGACCGACCGGGACCAGCCCGAGCCCGGTCGCCGGGAACGGCTGGGCCACCGGTTCCGGTCAGGCGCTTCCGGTACGCGGCAAGTCCAACGGCAAAACGACGCCCGCCAACGGCACGGCCGAGGCCGCCCCGGACGAGACCGTCCCGCGGTTCCCAGCCCAGCCCAGCCCCGCGGCAGGCGGCCCCTCGAACCCCGGATCCGGCGCAACCGGCCACAGCAGGCTGCCCTCGTTCGACGGCACCGCGTCGCCGCAGGCCCCCAGCGTCCCCTCGATCGGCAGCCAGAACGTCCGGGGCGGCGACGGTCCCAGCGCGGGCGATCGCGCCGGGAGCGGGGCCAAGGGGGCCCAGCCGGCCGACAGCGGCAAGGTGACGGTCCCGCCGCCCGCCACCCCTGATCAGCGGCTGCCGATCTACGACTCACTCGAATCCGACTGGTTCCGCCGCAGCGGCAAGAGCGTCAGCGTGGCCCGCCCCGCGCCGGGGGGCCAAGGGGTCCCGGCCGGCGCGACGGCGAGCCAGCCGGTCTGGACCTCGCCCGCCGACGAAGGCTGGCGTGCCGCCCAGGCGCTCGCGGAGCCGTCGGCGGGAGATACCACCCAGGCGGGCCTGCCAAGGCGGGTGCCGAGGGCTAACCTCGTACCCGGCTCGGTCGGCGGCGGAGGCGGCGACGCCGAAGCCGACGTACCCACCAGGTCGCCGGACGCGGCCAGAACCCGCATGGCCAGCTTCCAGCGAGGCGTGCGCGAGGGCCGCGCCGCCGCACCCCAGACCGAGGAGTCGTAGGACCGATGGATCGTGAAGTCCCACGCACAACGAGCCCAGAAGGAGGAACCTGTATGAACGGGCGACGAGAGGAGTGCCCATGAGCACGCCAGGGCGCCCCGCGCAGGACCTCAACTGGCTGATCACCAACTTCGTGGAGCGGGTCCCCGATGTTGCGCACGCGGTGGTGGTGTCCTCCGATGGCCTGCCGCTGGCGTTCAGCGCCGGTTTCCCCCAGGAGCGGGCCGATCAGCTGGCGGCGGTGACGTCGGGGCTGACCAGCCTGACCCAGGGCGCGTCGCGAGTCTTCGAGGGCGGCGCGGTCGTGCAGACTGTGGTAGAGATGCAGCGAGGTGTGCTGGTGATCATGGCGATCAGCAATGGCTCGAGCATTGCTGTGCTGGCCGCGTCCACCTGTGATCTCGGTCTCGTAGCCTACGAGATGACTCTGCTGGTTGAGCGGGCCGGGCGGGTCCTGACCCCCGCTACCCGCAGTGTCATGCAAGCGGCCATCCCCGGTGACGGGCGAAGGTGACCGGAGGTTTTTCAGTGGCGAGCCAAGGGCGAGGTGACGACCGGTCACCATTCGCAGCCTTGCCCGGTTCCTGGCAAGGTGCAGGGGCGCGGGCGGGCCTGTGGGATGAGGGGCCGGGGCCGGCGCGGTCCGGTTTCGGCTTCGCGACCGAGGAGGATGGGTCCACTAGGCTCGTCCGCCCGTATACCGTTACCGGTGGGCGCACGCAGCCCCGGTATCAGCTCGCTATCGAGGCTTTGGTGACCGCCACCGTCCTGGAGCCTCGTGATCTATCCGTGCTGGCACCGGAATGCCAGGCGATCCTGCAGTTCTGCCGGGACTGGAGGTCGGTGGCGGAGGTGTCGGCGGTGCTGCGGCTGCCGCTCGGCGTGGCCAGGATTCTCATCGCGGACATGAGCGCGGACGGATTGGTCCGCATTCACCAGCGCGATGACTCGGAGGGCCGTCCGGACCTCCATCTGCTCGAAAGGGTGCTCAGTGGACTCCGTAAGATCTAGCGTCGCCCAGCCCCGGCCCGACGCTCCCGCCGCCATGACGTCGGTCAAGATCGTGGTGGCTGGCGGATTCGGCGTAGGCAAAACGACCTTCGTGGGCTCGGTCTCGGAAATCACGCCGCTGACCACCGAGGCCGTGATGACCGTGGCCAGCACCGACGTTGACGACCTGTCGCACGTGCCGGACAAGTCCACGACCACGGTGGCGATGGACTTCGGGCGGATCACGCTGGACAAGGACCTGGTGCTGTACATGTTCGGCACGCCGGGGCAGCACCGGTTCTGGTTCATGTGGGACGACCTGATCCAGGGCGCCATCGGCGCGGTCGTGCTCGTCGACACGCGCCGCCTGGCCGACTCGTTCCCCGCGGTGGACTACTTCGAGGCGTCCGGGCTCCCGTTCGTCATCGGGATCAACGGGTTCCACGGGCAGTTCCCGCACCGGTCCAGGGATGTCAGCGAGGCGCTGGCCATCTCACCGGACGTGCCGGTGATCCCGTGCGACGCGCGGAACCGGGAATCGACCAAGGCGACCCTGGTCACTCTGGTCGAGCACGCCATGTCGATGCAGACGGCCGGACGGTACTGATTCGTGCCCGCTGGTTACTACACAACCAGCACCGCTTTTCTGGAAGCCCTCGCCGAGGCGGGCGTCAGCTATGCCTTCGCCAACCTCGGTAGCGACCATCCGGGGCTGATCGAGGCGTACGCCCAGGCCGCGGCCGAAGGCCGGGAGGACGCCTTCCCGCGCCTGGTCATCTGCCCGCACGAGACGGTGGCGCTGTCCGCCGCGCACGCCTACGCCAGCGTGAGCGGGCAGCCGCAGGCGGTGCTGGTGCACGTCGGCGACGGCACCCAGAACCTCGGCGGCGAGGTCAACAACACGATGCGCGGCCACGTCCCGGTGCTGATCTTCGCGGGCGCCTCCCCGTACACCCAAGAAGGTGAGCTGCCCGGCAGCCGCAACGAGTTCATCCACTGGATCCAGGACGCCCGTGACCAGCGCGGCATCCTGCGCGGCTTCGTCAAGTACGACAACGAGATCCGGACCGGGCGCAACGTCAAGCAGCTTGTGCACCGGGCCCTGCAGATCGCGCGCAGCGCCCCGGGCGGTCCGGTGTACCTGGTCGGCGCGCGGGAGGTGATGGAGGAGCCGCTCGAGCCGTACACCGTGGACCCGGCCGAGTTCCGGCCGGTCGAGCCCGCCGCGCTGACCGCCGGGGTCACCACGGAGATCGCCACCGCGCTGGCCCGCGCCCGGCACCCGCTCATCGTCACGTCCTACCTGGGCCGCAACCCGGACGCGGTGCCGGTGCTTGTCGAGCTGGCCGAGATGCTCGGCATCGGCGTGCTGGAATCGGCCGCCTTCTGCGTCAACTTCCCCGGCGACCACCCGCTGCACTGCGGCTACCAGTTCACCACCACCGAGCAGAACCCGGTGCTGGCGCAGGCCGACGTCATCCTGGTCGTGGACAGCCACGTGCCGTGGATCCCGGCCACCAACCGGCCCGCGCCGGACGCCGCCATCTACGTCGTCGACGTCGACCCGCTGCGCCCCACGATGCCCCTGTGGCAGATCGCCGCGCGGCGCTTCGCCGCGGCCGACTCGAAGGTGGCCCTAGAGCAGATCGCCCGGCTCGTTCGGGATGAAAACCTGGCCGAAGCCCAGGCGGTGGAGAACCGGCGAGCGGAGATCGCCGCCGCGAACCGGGCCCGCATCGCCGCGCTCGACGCGCTCGAGCGGCCCGAGTCAGGCAAGATCACCCCCCGGTACCTGACCGCATGCGTGCGCGACCTGCTGGCCGGCACCGACTCGATCGTGCTCACCGAGACGATCACCAACTACCAGATCGTGGCCGAACACCTGCGCCGCTCCACGCCCGGCTCTTACCTGGGGTCCGGCGGTGGTTCCCTGGGCTGGACCGGCGGCGGCGCCGTCGGGGCTAAGCTCGCTTCTTCTCCCGAACGGGCCGTGGTATCCCTGGTCGGTGATGGCTCATACCTGTTCGGGGTGCCGTCGTCGGCCCACTGGGTCGCCCGCCGGTACGGCGCCCCGTCGCTGACCGTGATCTACGACAACCGGGGCTGGGCCGCGCCCAAGTTCTCCACGCTGCGGGTGCACGGCCGCGGGGCGGCCGCCGCCGCCGACGACTTCCACGTCTCATTCGAGCCCGAGGCCGACCTGCCCGCCATCGCGGCCGCGGCCGGCGGCGCCTACGCCGTCACCGTCGATGACCCGGACGAGCTGCCCGCGGTCCTCAAGGACGCCCTAGCCGTCGTCCACGGCGGCCGCTCCGCCGTCATCAGCGTCCACCTGCCCCCCGTCTGACCCGGTCAGCGCGGTCAGGAGGTCGTTCAACCGGGTGACGAACGCGGCCGGGTCGTCGATCCGGGCGCCGAGGGTTAGGACCGCCTGGTTGAACAGCACGGCGGCCCAGTCGGCCAGCCGCGGGTCATCCTGGTCGCGGTTGAGCCGTTCCACCAGCGGGTGCTTCGGGTTGATCTCGAGCACCGGCTGGCTCGGCAGCCCCGAGCCGCGCAGCCGCTGCATCAGGTTGATGTCGGAGGTCGGCTCGTTAGCCACGATGCAGGCCGGCGAGGTGGTCAGCCGGCTGGTCACCCGCACGTCCCAGGCCTGGCCGTC
>Ga0209168_10001105_pt1 | contig 22101 bp, 20 predicted proteins | sample Coa_R1_FD_187156 | JGI IMG/M metagenome (GOLD analysis project Ga0209168, IMG submission 187156) | Surface soil microbial communities from Centralia Pennsylvania, which are recovering from an underground coalmine fire - Coalmine... | ecosystem: Environmental > Terrestrial > Soil > Unclassified ...
GATCACCGACTTCACCCTCATGGTCGAGGGCACCAGCCACATGTTCATCACCGGTCCCGACGTGATCAAGACCGTGACCGGGGAGGACGTGTCGTTCGAGGACCTCGGCGGCGCCACCGCGCACGGCACCAAGTCCGGCGTGGCCCACTACCAGGCGGCCGACGAGCAGGACTGCATCGACTTCGCGCGCGAGCTGCTGTCCTATTTGCCGTCGAACAACCTGGAGGAGCCGCCGCGGCTGGTCGCCTCCCCGGACCTGGAGATCAGCGCGATCGACGAGGAACTCGACACGCTCATCCCGGACTCGCCGAACCAGCCCTACGACATGCACGAGGCGATCACCCGGGTGCTCGACGACGGCGAGTTCCTCGAGGTCCACGCCGGCTTCGCGCCGAACATGCTGGTCGGCTTCGGCCGCGTCGAGGGCTCGCCGGTCGGCGTGGTGGCCAACCAGCCGATGCACTTCGCCGGGTGCCTGGACATCGACGCGTCGGAGAAGGCGGCCCGGTTCGTCCGGACCTGCGACGCGTTCGGCGTCCCGGTCCTGACCTTCGTCGACGTGCCCGGCTTCCTGCCCGGGGTGAGCCAGGAATGGCAGGGCATCATCCGCCGCGGGGCCAAGCTCATCTACGCCTACGCCGAGGCCACCGTGCCCAAGGTCACGGTGATCACCAGGAAGGCCTACGGCGGTGCCTACGACGTCATGGGCTCCAAGCACCTGGGCGGCGACGTCAACCTGGCCTGGCCGACCGCGCAGATCGCGGTCATGGGCGCTCAGGGCGCGGTCAACATCTTGTACCGCCGGGAACTGGCCGGCGCCGCGGACCCGGACGCGCTGCGCGCCCAGCGGATCACCGAGTACGAGGACACCCTGGCCAACCCGTACATCGCCGCCGAACGCGGCTACGTCGACGCGGTCATCCGCCCGGCCGAGACCCGGCTGGCGGTAACCCGCGCGCTGCGCACGCTCCGGACCAAGCGGCAGACGCTCCCGCCCAAGAAGCACGGCAACATACCACTGTGAGTGTTTGGTTGAATCCATTCTGTCGATGAATGTGGCACATGTGGCGCACGCATGGGTCCGACTGTCCTAGAGTCAAGGGTGATGAGCGAATTCGCCGCCCCGCTTCCCATCCTGGCCCGCTACGCGGTCATGGTGGACGTCGGCTATATCTATGCCGCCGCAGGTGAGCTGCTGTTCGCGTCCAGTTCACGCCGCGAATTCCGGGTGGACGCGGTCCCGCTCATCCAGGTCATCACCAAGCACGCCGACGAGATCATCCGCGGCGAGTTGCTCCGGGTCTACTGGTACGACGCGGCCCGCGACCGGGTGCCGACCATCGACCAGCGCGTGATCGCCCAGATGCCCTGGGTCAAGCTGCGCCTGGGCAACCTGAACGCCCGCGGCCAGCAGAAGGGCGTGGACGCGCAGATCCGCGCGGACATGGAGGCGCTGGCCCGGCACCGGGCGATCACCGACGCGGTGCTGATCGCGGGCGACGAGGACATGGTGCCCGCGGTGGAGGCGGCCCAGGCGTTCGGGGTGCGCGTGCACCTGTGGGGCATCGAGCCGCCCTATGGCACCAACCAGGCCGAGCGCCTGGTGTGGGAGTCCGACACGGTCGACGTGCTCGACGCCTCGTTCCTGCGCCCCTACTTCACCAAGAACCCGACCCCCGACCAGTCCCGGGCCGACACCGGCTCCTTCGCCGCCATCGGCCCCTCGGTCCCCTCCCCCGCGCAGCTGTTCGGGGAGCGGCACGGCCGGGTGCCGCCGCCGCCCCCGCCGATGTCCCGCACCGGCGCGCACGCGATGCCGCCGCCGGGCTGGTCGCCGTCCCAGACCGGCCCGATGCCGCGCCTCGGGCCGGACCGGACCCGGGTCGAGGAGGCCGGCGAGCACGTCGCGCAGAAGTGGATCCTGACCCGGGGCCGGGACAACATCCGCGACCTGCTGCCCGGTCCGATCCTGCCGCCGGTCATCGACAAGGAGCTCCTGGTCGACGCGGAGAAGGAACTCGGCCTGTCGCTGCGGCCCTACCAGGAGGCCCGCGAGTGGCTGCGGGACGCGTTCTGGGAGCGGGTCCACCGGGAGTTCGGCATCGGCACCGGCAAATCGCGGGGTTGATTTTTATGCGGAACGGGCCGTGGTGACCGAAGCCGGCCGTCCCGCCCTGCGCGTCATCCGCGGCGACGCCACCCCGGAAGAGATCGCGGCCGTGATCGCCGTCCTGCTGGCGCGGGCTGCCGCTGTCGCGGATGCGTCTGCGGCCGCGCCGCCCCCGTCCGCGTGGGCTGACCGAGGGCGGCTGGTGCGCCGGCCGCTGTTCCCTGGGCCGGACGCGTGGCGCCGCTCCGCCCTGCCCGGCTGAGGTTGCGCCGTTCCATCGGTGCTGCCATAGCGACAGCAATGCTCCATCGGTGTCGCTCCTTTGCAGGATTAGGCACGCACCGCACCCGATCCCGTAGCCATCCGGGACGATGGCTCGCTGTCCCGGTCATAACCGGCATGGAGGGCCATCGTCCCGGTTCTACGCAGCCCCCTGGGTGCGGCTTACCAGGAGCAGGCACTGTATGCCCAACTACGTCGTTGCCACAACGACGCACACCGGACTACGACGTTGCCACAACGATGTAGTTGCCGCTGGACAGCCGGCCGGGACGGCGGGCGTTCCGGCGGGCGTTCCGGTGGGGCGGAGGCGTGAACCACGGCCCGTTCCGCCGAAAAATGACAGGGGTACGGCGGGTTAGCCGGTGAGGCGGGCCAGGATGAGCTCGCGGACGCGGGCGGCGTCGGCTTTGCCGCGGGTGGCCTTCATGACCGCGCCGACCAGGGGGCCCGCCGCGGCGGCCTTGCCCTCGCGGACCTTGGCGGCGGCGTCGGGGTTGGCCGCGATGGCCTCGTCGATGGCGGCGTTGAGCGCGCCCTCGTCGCTGACCACGGCCAGGCCGCGGGCGGCGACGATCTGATCGGGGTCGCCCTGCCCGTCCAGGACCGCGTCGATCACCTCGCGGGCCAGGCGGTCGGTGAGCACGCCGTCGGCGACCAGCTGCGCGATCCGGGCCACCTGGGCCGGGGTGATGTTCAGCGCGGTCAGCTCCAGGCCGGCGTCGTTGGCCCGGCGGGCCAGCTCGCCCAGCCACCACTTGCGCGCGTCGGCGGGCGAGGCGCCCGCGGCGACCGTCTGCGCCACCAGGTCGAGCGCGCCCGCGTTGGACAGCGCGGCCATGTCGAGGTCGGACAGCTCCCACGCGGCCTGCAGCCGGGCCCGCCGCGCGGACGGCGCCTCGGGCAGCGCGGCCCGGATCTGCGCCACCCAGTCGGCCGGCGGGGCGACCGGCACCAGATCGGGCTCGGGGAAGTACCGGTAGTCCTGCGCCTCCTCCTTGGACCGGCCGGACGTGGTGCTGCCGGTGTCCTCGTGGAAGTGCCTGGTCTCCTGGATGACCCGGCCGCCCGCGTCGAGCACGGCGGCCTGCCGCTGTATCTCAAACAGGACTGCGCGTTCTACTGACCGGAGCGAGTTGACGTTCTTGGTCTCGGTCCTGGTCCCCCACCGGGTTGAGCCGCGCGGCGCGATCGAGGTGTTCACGTCGCAGCGCAGCGAGCCCTCCTCCATCCGCACGTCGGAGACGCCCAGCGCGCGGACCAGGTCGCGCAGCTCGGTGACGTAGGCGCGGGCCACCTCGGGCGCGGCCGCGCCGGTGCCGGCGATCGGCTTGGTCACGATCTCGACCAGCGGGATGCCCGCCCGGTTGTAGTCCACCAGCGAGTACTCGGCCCCGTGGATGCGGCCGGTGACCCCGCCCACGTGCAGCGACTTGCCGGTGTCCTCCTCCATGTGCACCCGCTCGATGCCGACCCTGACGGTCTGGTCGCCGACCGTCACGTCCAGGTACCCGTTGGTGCACAGCGGCTCGTCGTACTGGGAGATCTGGAAGTCCTTGGGCATGTCCGGGTAGAAGTAGTTCTTCCGGGCGAACCGGCACCAGCTGGCGATCGTGCAGTTCAGGGCCAAGCCGATGCGGATCGTGTACTCGATCGCGGTCCGGTTCATGACCGGCAGCGAGCCGGGCAGGCCGAGGCAGACGGGGCACACCTGGCTGTTCGGCTCGGCGCCGAACGTGGTGATGCAGCCGCAGAACATCTTGGTCCTGGTGCCCAGCTCGACGTGGGTCTCCAGGCCGATGACCGGCTCGTAGCGCTCGAGGGCCGCGCCGAACGGGACGAGGGTGTCCGTGGTCATGGGTTTACAGTCCCTTCGCCTCGGCGAGCAGCGGATGGCCCCAGCGGCCGGTGAAGGCGGCCTCGGCGGCGGCGGCGACCCGGTACAGCCGGTCGTCGGCCAGCACCGGCGCCATGACCTGCAGCCCGACCGGCAGGCCGTCCTCGGGGGCCAGCCCGCACGGGACCGAGATCGCCGCGTTGCCGGCCAGGTCCGACGGGATCGTGCACAGGTCGGCCAGGTACATGGCCATCGGGTCGTCGGCCCGCTCGCCGATGCCGAACGCGGTGGTCGGCGTGGACGGCGAGACCAGCACGTCGACCTGGCCGAAGGCCGCGTCGAAGTCCCTGATGATCAGCGTGCGCACCTGCTGGGCCTTGCCGTAGTAGGCGTCGTAGTAGCCGCTGGACAGCGCGTAGGTGCCCAGGATGATGCGCCGCTTGACCTCGGCGCCGAACCCGGCCTCGCGGGTCAGCGCCATGACCTCCTCGGCGTCCCGGGTCCCGTCGTCGCCGGTCCGCAGGCCGTAGCGCATGGCGTCGAACCGGGCCAGGTTGGAGGAGCACTCGCTGGGCGCGATCAGGTAGTAGGCGGGCAGCGCGTACTTGAAGTGCGGGCACGACACCTCGGTGACCTTGGCGCCCAGTTGCTCGAGCAGCTCGACGGCCTCGGCGAACCTGCTGAGCACCCCCGGCTGATAGCCCTCGCCGCTCAGCTCGGTGACCACGCCGATCCGCATGCCGCTCACGTCGGCCTCGCGGGCCGCGGCCACCACCGGCGGGACCGGTGCGTCGATCGAGGTCGAGTCGCACGGGTCGTGGCCGCTGATGGTCTCATGGAGCAGCGCGGCGTCCAGCACGGTCCGCCCGAACGGCCCGGGCGTGTCCAGGCTGGAGGCGAACGCGACCACCCCGTACCGGGACGAGCCGCCGTAGGTGGGCTTGGTGCCGACGATGCCGCAGACCGCGGCGGGCTGGCGGATCGAGCCGCCGGTGTCGGTCCCGATGGCCAGCGGCGCCTCGTAGGCCGCGACCGCGGCGGCGGACCCGCCGGACGAGCCACCCGGGATCTTGTCCAGGTTCCACGGGTTGTGGCTGGGGCCGTAGGCGGAGTTCTCGGTGGACGAGCCCATGGCGAACTCGTCCATGTTGGTCTTGCCCACGATGATCGCGCCGGCCTGCTTGAGCCGGGTCGTGATCGTGGCGTCGTAGGGCGGGTGCCAGCCCTCCAGGATGCGGCTGCCGCACGTGGTGGGCATCCCGGTGGTGGTGAACACGTCCTTGACCGCGATCGGGACGCCGGCCAGCGGGCTCCGCACGGTGCCCTGCTGGCGCTCGGCGTCGATGACTTTCGCCTGCGCGAGGGCGCGGTCCGCGGCGACGTGCAGGAAGGCGTGCACGCGGCCGTCGACGGCGGCGATCCGGTCCAGGTGGGCCTGCGTCACCTCGGTCGCGGAGACCTCTTTGCTGCTGAGCGCGGCGGATAGTTCGGCCGCGGTCATCCTCGTGAGTTCGCTCGACATCAGTCCTCCCCCAGGATCCGGGGCACCTTGAACCGCTGCTGCTCCACCGCGGGGGCCTGGTCGAGCGCCTGCTCGGGGGTCAGGCACGGGACCGGCACGTCGTCGCGGAACACGTTGGTCACGCCGGTCGCGTGCGAGGTCGGCGGGATGCCGTCGGCCGCGACCTCCTGAACCTGCGCGACGGAGGTGATGATCTGGTCCAGCTGGGGCGCCAGATGATCGAGTTCCGCCGGGGTGAGCGAGATCCGGGCCAGTCGCGCCAGGTGCGCGACCTCCTCACGGGTGATGGACATGCACGCCATCCTAGGGTGGGTGCGGGGGCGGTCCGTAATCAAATACGGCCGTGAGCGTGGTCCTCGGGGCGCGGCCACGTTCGTCGTGATGGTGCGGGGAGAGGAGGTCCGGGTGCAGTACCAGAGTGCCGACGCGGGTCCGGACGGGGTCCGGGCGGCGGTCGCCGACGCGTTCCGGGAGGAGTGGGGCCGGGTGGTGGCCACGCTGATCCGGACCACCGGCGACTGGGACCTGGCCGAGGAGTGCGCGCAGGACGCGTTCGCCATGGCCCTGCAGCGCTGGCCGCGCGACGGGATCCCGGGCCGGCCCGGGGCCTGGCTGACCACCGCGGCGCGCAACCGCGCCATCGACGTGCTGCGCCGCCGGGCGGTCGGGGCCGCCAAACTCCGGGAGGTAGCCGCCATGTCCGTGTCGTCTTCGCCGTCCGACGAGCCTGATCCGGCGGGGGACGAGAGCGGCGTGCCGGACGACCGGCTGCGGCTGATGTTCACCTGCTGCCACCCGGCGCTCTCGCTGGAGGCCCGGGTCGCGCTGACCCTGCGCACGCTGGCCGGGCTGACCACGGGGGAGATCGCCCGGGCGTTCCTGTCCAGCGAGCCGACGATGGCCAAACGGCTGGTCCGGGCCAAGCAGAAGATCCAGAACGCGGGCATCCCCTACCGGGTACCGCCCGCGCACCTGCTGCCCGAACGCACGCCGGGCGTGCTGGGGGTGCTGTACCTGCTGTTCAACGAGGGCTACTCGGCCACGGCCGGCGCCGACCTGGTCCGGCAGAACCTCAGCGCCGAGGCCATCCGGCTGGCCCGGGTGCTGGTCACGCTGATGCCGGACGAGGCCGAGGCGGGCGGGCTGCTGGCGCTGATGCTGCTGCACGACGCGCGGCGCCCGGCCCGGCTGGACGCGGCCGGGGACCTGGTGACGCTGGAGGACCAGGACCGGTCCCGGTGGGACCCGGCGTCGATCGGCGAGGGGGTCGCGGTGCTGGAGGCGGCGCTGCGCCGCGGGCAGCCCGGCCCGTACCAGATCCAGGCCGCCATCGCCGCGTGCCACGCCACGGCGGCCACCGCGGCCGACACTGACTGGGCGCAGATCGCGGGCCTGTATTCGCAGCTGGCCCGGTTCCTGCCCACGCCGGTGGTGTCGCTCAACCACGCCGTTGCGGTCGGCATGGCCCAGGGGCCCGAGGCGGCGCTGCCGCTGGTGGCCGCGCTGGAGGCCTCCGGCAAGCTGGCCGGCTATCACCTGCTGCCCGCGACCCGGGCCGACATGCTGCGCCGTCTCGGACGGCTCCCGGAAGCGGCCGCGGCGTACCGGGAGGCGCTGGAGCTGGCCGGCACCGACGCGGAGCGGCGGTTCCTGTCCCGCCGGCTGGCCGAAACGTCGTAGCCCGCCGGCTGGCCGACCGAAACGCCTATCGGCAGGCTAGAAGGAGAGCCGAGCTCCGCTTTATTGCGTGACCGCGTCCATTGCGCTTGACGGCCCGCGGCCTGCGGAGGAGCATTGCGGGCACAAGCGCAGGAACCCCGCCTCTCCACACGGATGAGCCCCTGCGCTGCGGGCGGTTATCTTCGGCGGGACGGCAGGGCCTCATATCCCCCCCTTGTGGGGTCCTGCGGCTTCGGGGTGGGCCCGGCGGCGCGTGCGCGCGCTGCCGACGGGAGGCCGACCCCGGAGAGCCGAGATGCGGGGCCGGATACAGTACCGGCCCCGCCCGCCCGCGCCTAGCCGGCCGGGGCGACCGCCTCGGGGCCCTGGTCGAGCAGGACGCGGAAGGCGGCCTCGTCCAGGATCGGGACGCCCAGCTCGACGGCCTTGTCGTACTTGGAGCCCGCGTTCTCGCCCGCCACCACGAAGTCGGTCTTCTTCGACACCGAGGACGTGACCTTGCCGCCCGCCGCGCGGACCGCCTCGCCCGCCTCGTCCCGGCTCATCCCGGCGAGCGTCCCGGTGATGACCACGGAGACGCCGGCCAGCAGCCGGGCCGCGGCGCGGTTCGGGTCCCAGTCCGGGTCGGCGAGCCGCACGCCGGCCTCGCGCCACTTGGCCACGATGGCCCGGTGCCAGTCCTCGGCGAACCAGTCGCGCAGCGACGCCGCGATCGTCGGGCCCACCCCGTCCACCGCGGCCAGGGCGTCGGTGCTGGCCGCCTCGATCGCGTCCAGCGACCCGAACTCCGCCGCCAGCGCCCGCGCCGCGGTCGGCCCGACGTGCCGGATCGACAGCGCGACCAGGATCCGCCACAGCGGCCGGGTCCGCGCCTGGTCCAGGTTGACCAGCAGCCGGGTGGCGTTGGCGCTCAGCGTGCCCTGCTTGACCACGAAGAACGGGCAGGTCAGCAGCTGTTCCTCGGTGAGCGTGAACAGGTCGCCCTCGTCGGTGACCAGGCCGCCGTCCAGCAGCGCGCTGACCGCCTCGTAGCCGAGCACCTCGATGTCGAAGGCGCCGCGGCCGGCCAGGTGGAACAGCCGCTCGCGCAGCTGGGCCGGGCACGCCCTGGTGTTGGGGCAGCGCCAGTCGGCCTCGTCCTCCCCCTTGGCGAGCCGGGTGCCGCACGCCGGGCATTCGTCCGGGAACCTGAACTCGCGCTCGTCGCCGGTGCGCAGGTCGGCGACCGGGCCCAGGACCTCGGGGATCACGTCGCCCGCCTTGCGCAGGATGACCATGTCGCCGATCAGCACGCCCTTGCGCTTGACCTCGTCCGCGTTGTGCAAGGTGGCGCGGTCCACCGTCGAGCCGCTGACCTTCACCGGCTCCATCACCGCGAACGGGGTGACCCGGCCGGTCCGGCCGACGTTGACCTGGATGTCGAGCAGCCGGGTGGTGACCTCCTCGGGCGGGTACTTGTAGGCGATGGCCCAGCGCGGCGCCCGGCTGGTCGAGCCGAGCTGGCGCTGCAGCCCGATCTGGTCGATCTTGATCACCACGCCGTCGATCTCGTACGGGGGATCATGCCGGTGCTCTTCGTAGTGGGCGATGTACTGGCGCACCCCGGCCATGTCCGGGACGACCTTATAGAGGGTGCTGACCGGCAGGCCCCAGCTGCGCAGCCGCTCGTACCAGCCGGACTGGGTGTCGGGCGCGCCCTCCAGGTGTCCCTCCTCGCCGGGTCCTTTCGTGCTGCCGACTATGCCGGCTTCGCCGGCGGGGCCGGATATGCCGTCGTCGTCTGCGTAGCCCTCGACCCGCCCGATGCCGTGCAGGATGGCGTCCAGCGCGCGGGACGCGGTGATCCGGGGATCCTTCTGCCGGAGCGACCCGGCCGCGGAGTTCCGCGGGTTGGCGAACGCGGCCTTGCCCGCGTCCAGCAGCGACTCGTTCAGCCTGCCGAACGCCTCGACCGGCATGAACACCTCCCCCCGCACCTCGAGCACGGCCGGCCAGCCCGAGCCCTTCAGGCGCGCCGGGATCGAGGAGATGGTCCGGATGTTCGGCGTGACGTCCTCGCCGGTCCGGCCGTCACCGCGGGTGGCCGCCTTGACCAGGGCGCCGTCCCGGTAGACCAGGTCGATGGCCAGCCCGTCGATCTTGAGCTCGCACAGGTACGCGCCGGCCGGGGTCTCGCCGGCCAGCCGCGCCGCCCGGTCGGCCCAGCCGCCCAGGTCCTCGTCGGTGAACACGTTGTCCAGGCTGAGCAGCCGCTCCAGGTGCTCCACCGGGGTGAACTGGGTGGAGATGTTCCCGTGCACGGTCTGGGTCGGCGAGTCCGGCGTGCGCAGGTCCGGGTACTGGTCCTCCAGCGCGCGCAGCTCGCGCATGGTGGTGTCGTACTCGATGTCGGAGATGGTCGGCGAGTCCAGCACGTAGTACCGGTGATCGGCCTCGGTGATCTCCAGGCTGAGGTCCGCGTGGCGCTTGCGCGCGTCGGCAGGCGCGCCCTGGTCCTCACTCATGCTGGCTCCCCTCTGTTTCAGCCGCGAGTTCGGGCAGCATAGCGGCCGCCTCCCGGCAGCGGGTCAACGCCGCGCGGGCCTGCTCCGGGGACGCGCCGGCCAGTCCGCAGGCCGGGGTGAGCACGGCTTGTTCGGCCAGGGTGGAAAGCGGCAGACCCAGTCTTCGCCACAGGCGGATGGACCGTTCCGCCGAATCCCGGGCCCCGCCGGGATCGACGGTCACCGCCGAGATCACGCCGGCCAAGATCCCCATCCCGGCCTCCGCCGCCTCGGCCACCCCGTCCTCTTCCCCGCGCCGTAGCTGGCTGAGGTCGAAGGAGACGGCACCGGCCCCGGCCAGCCGGATTACGCCGAACGGGACGGCGTTCCCGCAGCTGTGCACCACCGTGTAACCCGGGGTCGCGCCCAGCACCTGGCTCAGCCGGTCCCGGGCGGTGTCGGCCTCGATCGCGGCCAGCCGGGACAGCCCGCTCTGGGTCGGGACCAGGCCCGCGAGCACCGACGGAAGCGCCGGCTCGTCGAACTGGACGACCAGCTTGGCCCCGGGCACGCGCTTGGCCACGTCGGCCGCGTGCGCCGCGGCGCCCTCGGCCAGCGAGGTGGTCAGGTCGGCGACCGCGCCGGGATCGCGAAGGGCCATGTTCATCGTGCGGGTCAGTTCCAGCGTGGCGGCCAGCGTCCAGGGGCCGCAGAGCTGGATCTTGAGCGGCCCCTCGTAGCCCTGCAGCACCTCCTCCAGCGCGTCCAGGTCCGAGGCCAGCATGGACCGGGCCCGGGACAGGTCGCGGCCGGGACGTTCGGCCAGCCGCCAGCCGCGCGGGGTCACCTCGGCCGGCATGTCCACCAGCAGCGCGGCGGTGCGTCCGGTCAGGTCGGCGCCCGGCCCGCGGTCCGGCAACTCGGCCAGGTACGGGAAGTCCGGCAGTTCCCCGGCGATGACCCGCATCGCCTCGGCCGGATCGGTCCCCGGCATCGACCCGATCCCGGTCGCGCTCCCGGTCGGCCAGGGGAAGTTGCGGTCAGCATGCACACGTCGAGCTTAGGACGGCCAGGGAGCCACCCGGCGATCAGCGCCCCCGCGGACCGGCGGCGGCTCAGTACCGCCGAAGATCGCCGTGCGAGGGAAAGAGCTCACCGTCCGGGTTCGGGCGGCTCAGGCCGTTGAGGTAACGCGCGTACTTCGCAAGGCGAGTCGGGCCTGCGCCGGTCAGGGGGTACGGGTACCTGCGGTCTTCGCGGCGGACCGCCACGGCGACGGCCGCGAAGACGCCGATCGCCACCCCGGTCAGGAACAGCACGACCGCCATAATGACGATGACACCGGTCATGACGGCCTCCGGAGTCTCGGGGATCTACCAGCACCTGTTCCCAGATTCTGGTTCGCCCAATCACGACGAGTCACAGCCGGTCAGTCGTTGCCGCGTGCAGGCCACCGCGGCGGGCCGTCCGGGTCGCTCTCGTCTGGATTGCGTCCCGGCCGGTACGGCCAGGCGGGCGGGGGCGGGGGAACATAGCGAACCGCATGGTGCGCTCGACGGGCAGACAAGGCGATAACCGCAAGGACCCCTACGGCGACGCCGACGAGGAAGAAGAGGAACAAGATGATGGCCATTCCGTCTGCCGCGGTCATCGCCGCACCTCCCCGGTGTTCCGCGGAGTGATGTCACGCAGGCCGAGGCCGAAGAGGCGGCGCGCGCCCCGGGCCGCGGCGTCGGGAGGCTGCCGGGTCAGGGTGCCCTGCCGGTCCTCCCGGTTAGAAGCCCTCGAGATGGTCACGAGGAACCCGAGTAGGACTCCGAGAGCGAATACGAGCCCCATCCCGATCGCCACTGCTACCATGATGCGGTCCACCCCAGCCTCCGCACCTCTGCCGACGGGTGCCAGGCACCGTCGGGTCCTGCTGTCTCTGACCGCGGAGAGCGTCCTCGGCCTCGCTAGTAGCCAACGATCGGCTTCTAGCTGGTCATGTCATCCCGGTCACCGGACTGAGGCGAACTACTGGTCTGGTCGGACTGGTATGGCATGTTCTTCTGTGACCAAGCAGCTGAATGACTAGAATCTGACCTATCGTTCCGGCCATCCCAACGTTTGGTACGTATTGGGGTCGATACCCGGATGCGCTGGCAGCGAAACCGACGATGTGCCACTTAGCCTGACGTTAAGGATGATTCCACCAGACCAGGTAAGCCCAGTGGTTGGGATGATTGGCACAAAGGCCGAGGTCTGCTGGTTGCCGCACCCGCTGTGACAGCTCAGCTGGTCAGGACCGCGCGGGCCGGAGCTCTTGCTGCCCCGGCGAGCAAGAGCTCCGGTGAATGCGTCCTAGTGGACGAGCTGCCCCGCCGACCGGAGGAATTCGGCGTCCAGGTCGCGCCGACCGACGCCGGTCAGCCGACGAGTGGTCCTGGACAGCCGGTCGGGCGCGTCAACGGCCAGCGTGTAGCGCCGGTCTTCGCGGCGGACAGCGATGGCGACCACGACGACGAACCCCAGCACCACGCCTGCGATGAAGATAGTGACGGCAACGACTACGACACCGGCCATGATGGCCTCCAGCACTTTCGTCCCGCGGAGTTCCCTCCGCGGGTCCCGCTCTGAGTGACCGCGGCCCGGCGAGCTGTCCTGGCCGCGTGGGTGTCCGTGGGCCATGGTGTCCCCATCTGCCCACGATCTGTATTTTCTGTCTGGTTGGCCTGGTTGAGCCCGATCGTAAGACTCGATAGAACCATCCGGCAGGTTCTAGTGCATCCAAGCAGCTGGACTGCTAGGATTGCGCCTACGTTTCCTGCCATCCAAGCCATCCCAACCTTTGGAACATCTGGTAGGGTGTTACCACCTGGAAGTTGGGTATAAACCCGTCGAGACCAAATATTCCGCTCAGGCAGATGGCTCGGGTGGTCTGGACAAGTGGGATCAGCCCGACCGGATCGTGCGCGACAGGAAGGAGGACCGATGGGGAACCCGATGTACCGGCAGATCGCCGAGGACCTGCGCGAGCAGATCGAATCGGGCGGCCTCGAGCCCGGTCAGCAGATCCGGACCGAGAACGAGCTGCAGGAGAAGTACGGGGCCTCGCGGAACACCGTCCGTGACGCCATCAAGTGGCTCACCACCCTGGGACTGGTCGAGACCCGGCCGGGCCAGGGCACCTTCGTCGTGAAGAAGATCATTCCGTTCGTCACCACCCTCACCGCCGATCCGAAGATAGGCCCCGGCGGAGACGAGGTCGCGAACTACGGATCAGAGGTCGAGGCCCAGCGCCGGACGCCTTCCAACTCGGACCCTCAGGTCGAGACCCAGAAGGCGTCGCCCGTCATCGCGGGTCAGCTGCGGATCGCCGCGGGCTCTTTCGTGATCAGCCGCCACGTGAAGCGCTACATCGACGGAACTCCCTGGTCACTTCAGACATCCTTTTACCCCATGGGATTCGCCCTGAAAGGGGCCGACGAGCTCCTCCAGCCCGAAGACATCAAACCTGGCGCGGTGCGATACCTGAGTGCGACTCTCGGTCTCCAGCAGGTCGGTTATCGCGACTGGATCACCGTACGGGCGCCAGACGCCATTGAGGCGGTGTTCTTTAACTTGCCGCAAGACGGGCGCATTGGCGTGTTCGAGAACTTCAGGATCGGATTTGACCAGACCGGCACTCCTATGAGAGTTACCGTCACCATCTTTCCCACCGACCGGAATCAGTTCATCGTGAACGTGGGAGAAGTAGCTCTCGAGGAGATGAGCGGAGAATAGAATCCTGCTCGTTGCGCAATCTTTATCGTTGAGCTAGCTGGATATAGAGTTTTTTGAAACTGACAGTTGATAGCATCCATTCCACAACGTGGCGAGATCCCCGGCTTTAGCGCTATCGCGGAGACCGGAGATAGCAGCCCGCACAGGCCTGTCGGCGCGCTCGTCATGGCGGGGCGGCGACCGGATGGCCAGCGTAGCCGCACGGGGCAATCCCCGTGCGGTATAGCTAGGCCAGAAACACGAGTAATATCCGTTATTTTTATTGCGAACACCCTTGGGGTGAGAAAGGAGGAAGGTGCGATGGCCAAGCTGCACGCACGTCCCTCCAACCAGTACCGGTACGAACACTACGACCCCCGCTTTTAAAGTACCGATACGAAACGTATCCGGTGTCGTAGGCATGACTTTTTCCGCAGCCGGATCGCGTGCCGCCGGTGCTGCCCTTTCCTGGGCCGCGCCGGCGGTGAGAATCGTTACGTGGTGATTCGCGCGATACGTGGTGTGGCTAAAGGTGGTAGCGAGACATGACTCGCTGCGTGAGCCGCGACAGCGGCGAGGAATAGGAGGTACCTGAAAGAGACCGCTTCTTTTGTCTGGCAAAGAACCCGTCTAGCCAGGGTCCGGAAATCTTAAAGTCCGTTCCGCTCCGAAGCTGAGCTGATCGGGCGTTCAGCCAGGCCAGCAGGGTTCTGGAACTCGGCGCGCACATCAACGTCGCGGCCGGGTGGGGTTTTTGTTTGCTCCAGGCGGTACCGTTTTGACCTTGGATTGAGTAACTATGTACCGGTGGGAGGCTATCCGTTCGCGCTACGTCTTGCTGCGCCGGGGGATCTGAACGAGGTTCGCTGGCTTATCCACCAGGCCGCTCAATGGCTCACCAGCAGCAAGGAGACCGACCAGTGGGCTAGGCCCTGGCCAACTCGAGAGGCACGTGACCAAAGGCTGGCCGCGGGAATCAGGCACCGGAGAACGTGGATTGTCTGGGATGACGACGTTCCCGCCGCCACCATCACGCTCGCTACCAATCCCGAACCCGCCGTCTGGTCACAGCCCGACCATGAGTGTGATCTGTCCGACCCGGCCGTCTACGCCCATCGGCTCGTCACCGCCAGGAACTACGCGGGCCGGGGGCTCGGAGCCGAGTTGATCGACTGGGCCGGGCTGCGCGGCCAGCGGCTATACGGCGCCAGGTGGATCAGGATCGACGTGTGGAGTTCCAATGCGGCACTGCACGCTTACTACAAAAAGCGGGGCTTCAAGCGCTGCGGGAGCTGCGCCGATCCCGGTTACCCTTCCGGTGCGCTGTTCCAGAAGCCGGTATGCGCGATCACCGAACCACGTTTCCCGAAGTTCGTGGAATATCCCGTCCTCCTCGACCCGGCCGCGAACCTTGGCCGAGGCTCGCTGCTGACCCAGGTTTCATGACGAGCCCGGCGCCCGGCAAGATTCGGCCATGAGTGCCGGGCCATGCCACTAGATTTTCACTGGACAGCGTTCGATCTGACCAGCCGCCTTCCCGGTAGCTGGCAGCGCGATATCGGCATCGCCGCCGCGGACGCCGTTTTCGAGGACTTCCCCCGCACGCCGATCCTGTCCCGGGAAGCAGAGGATGTGGCGAGCATCCGACGGGGCCGGGTTCACGCGGACCAGGTGCGCGGCGGCATTCCCTGGCTCTACGAGTCCTACCGGAGCTACTTCCTCGCCCTAGCCCAGGACGCCCCCTGCGAACAGGTGATGCCGGCCCGCGATGACCGCTATGGCGTGGTCCTGAACGTCCAGCGTGGCACCACGATGCGGTTCGAGTGTCATGTGGATTCGAACCCGCTGACCGGTCTGCTCTTCTGTACCGATCATCTGGCGGGCGGAGAACTCGTCTTCGCCGGTGATCCAGCCGCCGCTGACGTTGCCGCGGTGGAACAAGAGGGCTCCGTAATCCGGCCGCAGGCGGGCCATCTGATCTTTTTCGACGGCAGGCGCCACCCGCACTACGCGCGTCCGCTGTTGTCGGAGTCGGAGACGAGGATTGTCGCGGTGATGAACTACTACACGGAGTCCTGCCCGGAGGCGACTCGCCCGCCGGAACTGAACCGGCACAGATTCGGTGACGACTAACGAATGAGCGCGTCCGGCCGCACCCGTTCGGTAGCGACCGACGTCCCGCTGATGGTGGCGCTGCCCAGAACCGTGCCGGCGTCGTAGAGGACGGCGGCCTGGCCCTTGGCCACGCCGCGGGCGGGGTGGTGCAGGCGGATCCTCAGGTCGTCTCCGTCCAGCCGAGCCGTGCAGGGGTGGACTTCGCCGTGGGCGCGGAGCTGGACCAGGCAGTCGCGGGGCTCGGCGGGCGGGGGGCAGCCGGTCCAGACGGGGCGGGTGGCGGTGATCTCGGTGACGTCCAGGTTCTCGGCGGGGCCGACGGTGACGGTACGGGTGACGGGCTCGATGTCCAGCACGTAGCGGGGCTTGCCGTCGCCGGCCGGGGTGCCGACGCGCAGGCCGCGGCGCTGGCCGACGGTGAAGGCGTAGGCGCCGTCGTGGCTGCCGAGGACGGCGCCGGTCTGGTCGATGATCTGGCCGGGGGCCTGGCCCAGGTGGCGGGCCAGGAAGGCCTTGGTGTCGCCGTCGGCGATGAAGCAGACGTCGTGGCTGTCCGGCTTGTCCGCGACGGCCAGGCCGCGGGCGGCGGCTTCGGCGCGGACCTGGGCCTTGGGGGTGTCGCCGAGGGGGAACATGGCGTGGCTCAGCTGCTCAGAGGTGAGCACGGCCAGGACGTAGGACTGGTCCTTGCCGGGGTCCGCGGCGCGGTGCAGGAGTCCGTTCTCGATCCGGGCGTAGTGGCCGGTGCACACGGCGTCGAAGCCCAGCGCCAGCGCGCGGTCCAGGACGGCGGCGAACTTGATCTTCTCGTTGCAGCGCAGGCACGGGTTGGGGGTGCGGCCCGCGGCGTACTCCGCGACGAAGTCCTCAACCACGTCATGGTGGAAGCGCTCGGCCATGTCCCAGACGTAGAACGGGATGCCGATCACGTCGGCGGCCCGCCGCGCGTCGCGGGCGTCCTCGAGCGTGCAGCAGCCGCGGGCCCCGGTCCGGTAGGACTTCGGATTGGCGGACAGCGCGAGATGGACGCCGGTCACCTGGTGACCCGCGTCGGCCGCCCGGGCCGCGGCGGTCGCGGAGTCCACTCCGCCCGACATCGCCGCGAGCACCTTTAGTCCAGTCATCGCCCTACAGGCTACGCGCTGACGGAGCAACCCGGGCCACGCCGGCCGTCCGGACGCGCTCGCGTCGACGGCAGCTGGCCCGGCGCGCGCCAAGCCCGAGCCCGGCAATCTGGGGCTTGTGGCACACGACCCCCGATAGACGGGGGCTGTGGACCACAACCCCCATCCGGGCCGGGTCCGCGAATGGGGGTTGTGGCACACAAGCCCCGATAGACGGGGGCTGTGGTCCACGCGCCCCGTGGCCGGGCGGGGTGGCGGGGGCTCGCGGGCGGGGTGGCGGGGGGCTCGCGGGCGGGGGTCAGCGGGCGGCGGCGCGGCGGGCGCGGGCTACGGCTTCGCCGATGACGGCGGCTAGGGCGTCGACTTCGGGCTGGGTGGAGGTGTGGCCGAGGGAGAAGCGGAGGGAGCCGCGGGCGCGGGAGCTGTCGGCGCCCATGGCCAGCAGGACGTGGCTGGGCTCGGCGACGCCGGCGGTGCAGGCGGAGCCGGTGGAGCAGGCGATGCCGTTCGCGTCCAGCAGCATGAGCAGGGCGTCGCCCTCGCAGCCGGGGAAGGAGAAGTGGGCGTTGCCAGGGAGGCGGGCCGGGCCGGGCCGGGCGGCGTTGAGCACCGCGTCGGGCCGGGCGGCGTTGAGCACCGCGCCGGGCCGGGCGGCGTTGAGCACCGCGCCGGGCGGGGGGCCGTTGAGGACCGCGTCGGGGACGGCGGCCAGGACCTGGCGGATCAGGTCGTCGCGGAGCGCCGTCAGGCGGGCGGCTTCCTCGGTCCGGTGCTTGGCGCAAGCGGCGGCGGCGACCGCGAAGGACCGGATCGCGGGGGTGTCCAGGGTGCCGGAACGGACGTCGCGTTCCTGGCCGCCGCCGTGCAGCACGGGGACCGGCTCGACGCCGCGGGCCAGGATCAGCGCCCCGACGCCGACCGGGCCGCCGAGCTTGTGCGCGGAGACGGACAGCGCGTCCGCGCCGCTGGCCGCGAAGTCGACCGGCAGCTGGGCGGCGGCCTGCACCGCGTCGGTGTGGAAGGGGATGCCGGACTCGTGCGCCACGGCCGCCAGTTCGGCGACCGGCTGCACCGTGCCGACCTCGTTGTTGGCCCACATCACGCTGATCACGGCCACCTGACCGGCCGCGCGGGAGACGGCGGTGCGCAGCGCGTCCGGGCAGACGCCGCCGTCGGCGTCCACGCCGAGCCAGATCGCCTCCGCGCCCTGGGTGTCCTCCAGCCACCGGACCGAGTCGAGCACCGCGTGGTGCTCCACCGAGGTGGTCAGCACCCGGCGCCGGGCGCCGTTGTCCTGGCGGGCCCAGTACAGGCCCTTGACGGCCAGGTTGTCCGCCTCGGTCCCGCCGCTGGTGAAAACCACCTCGCTCGGCCGGGCGCCGAACACCTCGGCCAGCTGCTCCCGGGACTCCTCCACCACCCGGCGGGCGCGCCGGCCCGCGGCGTGCAGGGACGACGGGTTGCCGAGCCGCTCGAGTTCCTCGGTCAGCGCGGCGATCGCCTCGGGTCGCATGGGCGTCGTCGCCGCATGATCCAGGTAAGCGGATCCGGTGCTCTGCGAACTCATGACGCCAAATAGCCTAGCTGGCGTGCAGATACAGATGTAACGGCCGAAGTCGGCACCCGTCCGGATTCACAGCTGCTTGCGCTTGCCGAGCTCCTCCAGCAGTTGCGGGACGACCTTGAACAGGTCGCCGACCACCCCGAAGTCGGCCAGCTCGAAGATCGGCGCCTCGGGGTCCTTGTTCACCGCGATGATGGTCTTGGAGGTCTGCATGCCGGCCCGGTGCTGGATCGCGCCGGAGATGCCGATCGCCATGTACAGCTGGGGTGAGACGGTCTTGCCGGTCTGGCCGACCTGGAACTGGTGCGGGTACCAGCCGGCGTCGGTCACCGCGCGGGACGCGCCCACGGCCGCGCCCAGCGCGTCGGCCAGCTGCTCGATGACGCCGAAGCCCTCGGCCCCGCCGGTGCCGCGCCCGCCGGAGACCACGATCGAGGCCTCGGTGAGGTCGGGCCGCTCGCCGCGCTCGGCGACCACCCGGCTGGTGACCTTCGCGCCGGCCGTCTCGCTGGCCAGCGAGACCTGGGAGATCTCCGCCGCGCCCGCCTCGGGCTGGGGCGCCACCGCGTTCGGCCGCATGGCCACGATGGGCGTGCCCCGCCGGACCCGGGAGTGCACGATCGTGCTGCCGCCGAAGTTTGACTGCTCGGCGACCGGCCCTTCGTCACCGGGCTGCAGGTCCACCGCGTCGGTGAGCACGCCCGAGTCGATCTTGACCGCGAGCCGCCCCGCGACCTCCTTGCCCTGGGCGGTGCCGGCCAGCAGCACCAGCGCCGGGGACTTCTCCCGGACCAGCTGGGCCAGCAGCTCCGCGGCCGGCGCGACAACATAGTCGTCGAAGGCCGGGTCGGCGGCCACGTACATCCTGGCCGCGCCGTACTCGGCGCAGCGCGCCTGAGCCTGCTCGGCGCCCGCTCCGGTCCACACCACCGCGGGCTCGCCGAACCGGCGGGCCAGCGTGATCAGCTCGAGCGTGACCTTCTTAATGTCGTCGTCCACGTGCTCCGCGAGCACCAGGATCTCAGCCATACCGCGCCCCCTCAGATGAACTTCTGCGCGGCGAGGAACTCGGCGACCTTGACGCCGCCGTCTCCCTCGTCCTTGACGATCGTGCCGGCCTGCCGCGGCGGCCGCTGGGCGAAGTCGACCACCTCGGTACTCGAGCCGGCCAGCCCGACCAGGGCGGCGTCGATGCCCGCATCGGCCAGGCTCAGCGTCTGCACCGGCTTCTTCTTCGCGGCCATGATGCCCTTGAACGACGGGTAGCGCGGCTCGTTGATCTTCTCGACCACGCTGATCACGGCGGGCAGCGTGGACTCGACCTCGAAGTAGCCGTCCTCGGAGACCCGCCGGATTCGGATGGCCGAGCCGTCGATGTCCACCTTGCTGGCCAGCGAGACCTGCGGCACGCCGAGGCGTTCGGCGAGCATCGCGGCCATCACGCCCATCCGGGCGTCGGTGGACTCCGACCCGGTGATGACCAGGTCGAAGCCGGTGTCCTTGAGTACCTGGGCCAGCGCGTAGGAGGTCGACAGGCCATCCGAGCCGGCCAGGCCGTCATCGAGCAGGTGAATGGCCTCGTCGGCGCCCATCGACAGCGCCTTGCGGATCGACTCGGCGGCCTTCTCCGGGCCCATGGTCAAGATGGTTACCGTCGCGTCCCCGCCGGACTCACGTTGCGCCTCGGCGATCAGCAGGCCCTCCTCGATGGCGTACTCGTCGAGCTCGTTGATGAGCCCGTCTACCGACGCGCGATCCAGGGTGGAGTCCGCGGCCTTCAGCTTGCGCTCCGCCGCGGTATCGGGAACCTGCTTGACGCAGACAACGATCTTCATGAGTGCACCGGCCTCCTCCATTGCTCGCATACAGACTGCCAAACCCGCGCGGGTGGCGTGGCACCGGGTCGCGAATCAATGTTACCCGTGGGTAGCTATCGGCTGTTCGCCCAACGGCCAGCCGACCGCTACCGCGACGTCGGCGGCCGGAGGTACCCGGCTCATAGCGTGGTGGCAACCCCTCGGGGAGGAGGTGCCAGTTGCCTCGGGTCACCGTGATCGGGATCGGCTACCTAGGGCTTACCCACGCCGTCTGCCTGGCCGATCTCGGGCACGACGTGCTGGCCATCGACATCGACGAGGACAAGATCGCCACGGCCGCCAGCGGCGAGACCCCGTTCTTCGAACCCGGCCTGGAACCGCTGCTGCGGAAGAACCTGGACGCCGGGCGGCTCCGCTTCACCACCTCGTTCGCGGAGGCCGGGGCGTTCGGCGAGGTCCACTTCCTGTGCGTGGGGACTCCGCAGGGCCCCGGCGGCGAGGCGGATCTCAGCTTCATCCACGCGGCGGCCGGCGCGCTGGCCCCCCATCTGAGCGCGGCCTGCCTGATCGCGGGCAAGTCCACCGTCCCGGTCGGCACGGCGCGCCAGGTGCTGAGCCGGGTCCGGGCCGCCGCCCCGGCCGGGCCGCGGGTCGACCTGGCCTGGAACCCGGAGTTCCTGCGCGAGGGGCACGCGGTCGCCGACAGCCTCAGCCCGGACCGCATCGTGCTCGGCGTCACGTCCAGCCGGGCCGAGGCGCTGCTCCGCGAGGTCTACGCGACCCCGCTGGAAGGCGGCGTCCCGCTGCTGGTGACGGACCTGGAGACGGCCGAACTGGTCAAGGTGGCGGCGAACGCGTTCCTGGCCACCAAGATCTCGTTCATCAACGCCATGGCCGAGGTGTGCGAGGCGGCGGGCGCCGACGTGCTGCCGCTGGCCGACGCGCTCGGCTACGACGCGCGGATCGGGCGCCGGTTCCTCTCGCCCGGGCTCGGCTACGGCGGCGGCTGCCTGCCCAAGGACGTCCGCGCGTTCCGCGCCACCGCGACCGCCCTGGGCGTCGAGTCGCTGGCCAGCCTGCTCAGCACCGTGGACGCCATCAACACCGGCCGGCGGGACCAGGTCGCCGCGCTGGCCAGCCACGCCGCGGGCGGCAGCCTGGACGGCACCCGGGTGGCGGTGCTCGGCGCGGCGTTCAAGCCGAACAGCGACGACGTGCGGGATTCGCCCAGCCTGGCCGTGTGCGACCGGCTCCGGGACCGCGGCGCGGTGGTGTCCGTGCACGATCCGGTGGCGATGCCCAACGCCGCGAAACGACGGCCCGACCTGCGCTACGCGGGGTCGGTGTTCGAGGCGGCCCAGGACGCCGACCTGGTGCTGCACCTCACCGAGTGGGCGGATTACCAGGCCATCGACCCGGCCGCGCTGGCCCGGGTGGTGGCGCGGCGGGTCGTCATCGACGCCCGGTGCAGCCTGGACGCCGGGCTCTGGGCCGACGCGGGCTGGACCGTGCGGGTGCTGGGTCGGGGGGTATGGGGGGCGGATAGCCCCCCATGGGCGGGGGTCTCGGGGGTGTCCCCTGAGAAAGATTAATGGTAGAAGTGGCGGACGCCGGTGAAGTAGAGGGTGACCCCGGCGGCCTGCGCGGCGGCGACGGTCAGGTGGTCACGGATGGAGCCGCCCGGCTCGGCCACTGCGCGGACGCCGGCCTCGGCGAGGATCTCGAAGCCGTCGGCGAACGGGAAGTACGCGTCGCTGGCGGCCACCGAGCCCGCCGCCCGGTCCCCGGCCCGCAGCACGGCCAGCCGGGCCGAGTCCACCCGGTTG
>Ga0209168_10001106_pt1 | contig 22097 bp, 16 predicted proteins | sample Coa_R1_FD_187156 | JGI IMG/M metagenome (GOLD analysis project Ga0209168, IMG submission 187156) | Surface soil microbial communities from Centralia Pennsylvania, which are recovering from an underground coalmine fire - Coalmine... | ecosystem: Environmental > Terrestrial > Soil > Unclassified ...
CCAAGCATTCCGGATTTCCTTGGGCCGTTACTTTGGATGCAGCCACACCGAATGCCGCCCGGGAGGAAATTCCCGATTCTAGGTCGGGCCTTTTGCCCTCGCCTATACAGTTCTCGCCGTAGGTGCGACTCTAAAATCGAACCAATCTCACCGCGCCTCATCTGTTCGATGCCCTACAGACTGGACCCTGCGCTTGGGGTATAAATTCTAGCGAATCAGAGTACCCCAAACCTCTGTTGCGCCCAGTTAGAGGCCGCGGTGCTTCTAAGACCCGCTTCGGAGGCCGTTATGGCTACCGAGGATCACATTCCATATTGCTGGATTTGCGGCACGCCGGTCCCCCTTGAGGACTGCAAAATCGACGAGCAGGGTCGTGCCGTCCATGAGAACTGCTACGTCGCAAGAGTGATACCCGAGAACCCGCAGACAAGTCCCCAAAATGAAGGAGCGTAAAGTCTTTCCACGGGATGCCAACGCTCGCAAGAGAATAAGTGGCGGCTAACGGTCGTACAGTACGACAAGTTCACGCAACTGCTGCGCGAGCTCCGAGGTCAAGGCGCCTCGTCGCAACCGCCAACGCCAGTTTCCATTCGATGTTCCCGGCAGATTCATCCGAGCCGCGCTGCCAAGACCCAGCACATCCTGTAGAGGAACAATCGCCAGATCGGCAACCGACGCAGCAACACCTCGAATCAACGCCCAATGAATTGGTTCATCACCGAGGTTCAAGTAGGCCCGAGCGAACGCGTGCTCCTTGGCAACGTCTTCTGGAGTCCGCGTGCTGTCATCCGCACCTGAGCTGTTCCACCACCCCACGGTCGTATCGTTATCGTGAGTTCCGGTATACGCCGCCAGTTCGCGCGAATAGTTATGCGGACGGAATGACGGGCCTTGCGGATCCTTGCCGAAAGCGAACTGCAGGATCGCCATTCCCGGAAAGCCAAACTGCTTCCGAATGGATTCAACCTCGGGAGTAATGACGCCCAAATTCTCCGCGATAATTGGCAGTTTCCCCAAGTCGCGCTCAAGTGCGGCGAACAACTCAGCGCCCGGTCCCTTGACCCAGTGCCCGTTTAGGGCTGTCGTTGCGCCTCCGGGGATCTCCCAGTACGCCTCGAACCCGCGAAAGTGATCGATGCGCACCGCATCGTACAAATGCAGTGCAGCACGAAAGCGGTCAATCCACCAGCGATAGCCTGTCTCTTTGAGACGCCCCCATTGATAGATCGGATTTCCCCAGCACTGGCCGGTCGCGCTGAAATAATCCGGAGGCACACCGGCAATTTTCAGCGGTTGCCCGTTCTCCGAGAGGCAGAAATACTCGCGATTGGTCCAAACGTCCGCGCTATCGAGCGCAACGTAAATTGGAATATCTCCAATGACCTGTATTCCAGCATTGGCCGCATGTGCGCGCAATTCCCGCCATTGACGAAAGAATTCAAACTGCCAGTACTGCGCTGCCAGTATCGCGTCTTTCAGCCGATCACGCGCCGCGTCTAGGCTGGCAGGCAGACGACGGGCGAGATCGTCGGGCCACTCGTTCCACGCAACATTCTTCTGCTCCTCTTTGCACGCCATGAAAATCGCATAGTCGTCCAACCAGGCCGCATTGCCGGTGCAGAAGTCCTCGAAGGCCTGCCTCTCTTCGCCAGTCGCGCCGCTCACGAATCGAGACGCGGCTTTCTTTAGCAGAGTCGTTTTCCATCGAATCACGCTGTCAAAATCAACTTGATCATCTGAAAACAGAGGTCGGTCGCGCAAATCGGCAGCATCGAGAACCCGACGATCTTCCAGTCTTTCAACGCTGATCAGGAGATGGTTTCCAGCGCGCGCCGAGAAGCATTGGAAAGGAGAGTCTCCGTAGCCAGTAGGATTGAGGGGAAGCACCTGCCATAATTTCTGCCCGGCTTCTCGCAGAAAGTCGACGAAAGCGAACGCTTCGGACCCAAAGTCGCCAACTCCGAAAGGTCCAGGGAGACAAGTGGGGTGAAGCAGAATACCACTGGCGCGAGAGAATCCCATGCTGGAGTGTATGGTGGCTAGTAGCCCGGCCAACTCAGGATAACGCAAAATACACGCATCAACGAGAGATGATTCCTGCGACTGCCCAGACCGGCCGTGAACCCATACGAACAACTGAGTGCGACGCGAGCCCGTGAATCACATCTACCAGCGCCTCACAGCGGAGAAGGTTCGTCTTCCTTATCATTCTTCTTCCCCCGGACAAGCCGCTTTTGGAGAAAGTCTCTCGCCAGATCCTTCCCGCCAATTCCAAAGGCAATGGCGAAACCGAGCATCGCTGCTCCAAAGGCGATCCCAAACGCCAGAATCATCGTCTCTTCCGCCAATCCCAATTCTTCGAACACCATCGAGAGAATAAAGATGATGACTAGGGCGCGGATCGAAACACTCACCAACCGCGGAGAGGGCAGATTGGCATTTACTGCTGCGAGCAGCGCAGCTCTCGAAAAAAAGCTTGCGGTCAATAGACCAAAAAAGAGAATCAAGAGTGCCACGAACAGTCGCGGAAGGAACAGAAAGAATCTCGCGATGTGTTCCTGCAGTCCTCCTATCCCCAGGACACTCAGGCCCATCATGATGAACCCCACCCACGCGACCCAGAATACTAACCGGCTCACCAGTTCCGTTGACGTAGGAAGAGCAGCTTGATTCAGGAGTTGAGATGCCCCTGCTTTTTCGGACAGCCTGTCGAACTTTGCGAATCTCAGAATGCTGCGCAGGATCGCTTTCAGTACATACGCAATCACCCATCCCACGAACACAAGTATCAACATGACGATCAGTCGGGGCAGGAGGTGTGCGAACTGTCTGAAAATCTCTTGCGCGGCCTGAGTCAATTCGTTGGTGATAATTTCCCGCATCGTTGTCTCACTTTCCGCCCTTCCAGAGTTCAACCAGATATGGTTTCAATCGCTCGAACTCCAGGCAGAGGCTTTCGATGTTGCTCTCTACGTCTTCCGCCGAACCGCTGCGGTTTTCCATTAGGAAGGTGAACATTCGTCCGCGATAGAGAGGTGCCAGCGCTTGCAAAATGTGGTCCCGGCTTATCACAGACTTGTAGTACGAAGCGGCAAATTCATAAATCGTCTTGACCCACAATTCCGGTGGAAAGTAGAAGTCCTCTTCAGCCTGACCTGCGATTCGCTTCAACTCATCCAACGTCGGCGTCGTGAGAATCGAACTGAGTACTGAGCCCAATTCTGCAACGCCAGCAGAAAACATCTGCTTGAGTTGCTTCCGGTTCACTCGAACCGGATCGAGTGTGACCTGGCGTCTAGTTCCCTCGGTGGGAACCGGCTGCGAGCCATCCTTCGTGCTCCAGATATCGAAGTGTGCTTCAAGCGATCCGAAGAGAATCCCGATGGTTTGCCGCATCGCATGCACCAAGTCTCTCGATTGCCGCTCTGTACTGCCCCTAGCCCCTAAAAAGACCTGGCATACTCGGTAGCCCTCCGTGAGTGCGGTTACCGTGATCCCCATTCTCGGGTCGTAATGTTCCGACTCCAGTTGCCAGTTCTGCTGGTTCAGGAATCGGCTCCCAAGAGGGCCGGAGAAGGCGAAATCCGACGCATACGGCTCGCGCACTCTCTGCCCATATAGCGCTCGCGTCATCGGATACACGAGATTGCTGAGCAGAACGCCTTCGAACTTGTGCCTCTGGTAAATCGGCGCGACGAAGTCGAAATTCTCGCGGTACACGGGGCGGAGCAATGCTGAAACCCACTCGGCTTCGATGGCCGTCGACTCGGGTGAGATCACGGCGCAAGCTTTCGCTCGAAGCAACTCCGCAGCCGCCAGGATTGTTCGCAAGGCCATTGCTGTCGATGGCGTGCTCGCATATTGCGTGCTTATGCAATGGAGTGTCCGCAGAGTGTATTCGCCAAAGGCATGCACGTCATCGATCGATGCGCCCGTCACGACCTCCGCGGTCCCATCCGTGGATCCACCATCCGCGTTGATGATGACAGCTCGTTCTCGCGGAAACGACTTCAGAATCCCGCCTTGGATCGCCTTAATGGCGGTCCCCACCGTCTTGGCGTTATTGTGCGTGGGTACGGCGACAAGGACGTCCACTTCGCCAACGTTGATCAGTTGGCGAATGAAATCGTCGGTCAGTATGCTTTCCTCCGCCATCGGCCTCCGCCGCAACCACTCACCTAAATCCGCCGCAACCGAAACCAGTAGAATTGATACGGACCCATCGTCAAAAGGTAGGGCGCCTCCCCGATCCGCGGAAACAGGTTTCCGCCAAACATCTCAATGGGGATGCTCTTCTTATACCGACGCAAGTCCAGTTCAACCGCCTGCGCAGAACTCGACAGATTATTCACGACCAGAATTGCCTGGCCGTCCAGTTGGCGCACGTACGCCAGCACGCGGTGGTTGGGTGGATACAGAAATTCGATTGAGCCCGAGCCAAACAGCGGCGTGGATTTGCGAACGCGGATCAGATGCTGCATCCACGACAGGAGCGAATGCTCGCTGCGCTTCTGCGACATTGCATTGATTGCCTGAAATCCGTAAACAGGATTCAACAGGAGCGGCGAGTAAAGGCTCTCAGGATCTGCCGTCGAGAAACCCCCGTTCCACCCTCCGCTCCATTGCATGGGCGTGCGCACGCCATTGCGATCACCCAGGTTAACGTTATCTCCCATTCCGATTTCATCGCCGTAGTAGATGATAGGAGTGCCAGGAAGAGACATGAGCATTCCGTTCATCAATTCGATACGTCTTCGATCGTTGTCCAACAGTGGCGCCAGCCGTCGCCGGATGCCAAGATTCAGCCGCATCGTTTTGTCACGAGCATAGGCGTCATACATGTAGTCGCGTTCCAGATCCCTGACCATCTCCAACGTTAGTTCGTCATGGTTGCGAAGAAAAAGCGCCCACTGGCACGTCGGCGGGATCTCTGGAGTCTGCTGCAGAATCTCGGTGATAGGCTTGCGATCCTCGAGCTTCAGTCCCATGAACATTCGAGGCATGAGAGGAAAGTGAAACGCCATGTGAAACTCATCGTTGTTGCCGAAGTAAGGACGCAAATCGGCGGGCCATTGATTCGCCTCGGCTAACAACATTCGTCCCGGAAATTCGGCATCAAGCTTTGCGCGGAGTTCCTTGATGATCCCATGTGTCTCCGGCAGATTCTCGCAGGAAGTTCCGTCACGTTCGATTAAGTAAGGAACGGCATCCAGCCGAAATCCGTCGACGCCGAGTTCGAGCCAGAACTTCATCACCTCCCACATCTTTTCCCGAACCGCCGGATTGTCGTAGTTGAGATCCGGCTGGTGACTGAAAAACCGGTGCCAATAGTAGGCTTTCGACACCGGATCCCACGCCCAGTTCGACAACTCCGTATCAAGAAAAATAATCCGCGCTTCCTGATAGCGTTCGTCCGTGTCGCTCCACACGTACCAGTCCCGGCGCGGACTGTCTCGAGAACTCCGTGATTCCTGAAACCAACTGTGCTGGTCGGAAGTATGGTTCAACACCATTTCCATAATGACTCTGATTCCACGCTCGTGGGCGGCCGCCAGGAAGCGCTTGAAATCGTCCAGCGTTCCGTAGATTGGGTGAACCGATCCGTAGTCGGAGATGTCGTAACCATCGTCGCGCAAGGGCGAAGGAAAGAAGGGCATCAACCATATCGCGTCGATTCCCAGATCCCGCAGGTAGTCGAGCTTCTGGGCCAGTCCCTCGAAGTCGCCAATGCCATCTCCGTTGCTGTCGTAAAACGCGCGGACGTGGACCTGATAGATGACAGCGTTCTTGTACCAAAGCGCGTCCTGTTTGAGTGCCAAAGGCCCCTCTCGTACCCGTGGTGAAAGATTAATCGAAAATGCTACGCGAAACGAGGGTGGCGGGAAAGAATGATCGGGTGCGCCACTGGAGTGCTGGTACCGTTCATGCAGGATGCGAAAGCGTCAACGCCCATAGTTCTTGCCCGAACTTAGACAACCTGAGTTTCGAACTTCACGTTGCGAGTTGGTACAGCGACCCTAGGATTACGCCAAACACCACGTGTGAGAGAACGACTGACACCGGTGTCTGAATCCCATAATGCAGCGCCATGAAGCCTGGCGGTTCGAGTTGCCGGTTCGCATTCGGACCATGCTGCTCGCTTGCCATTCGCGGATGGATGCCCGGCATCAACGACATGACAACGGTGAGGACGAAAAGCGCATGCGCTAACCCAAGAAGCGCTCCGAACCACCAGTTCGCGATGTGTCGCGCTTCGAAAATCAACGCGTATAGGATGGAGAATGCCCATCCATTCACAAGATGAATCATGAATCCGTAGACCCTTGCCTTTTCTCGCTCCGGAGTAACAAATGTCCCGATCAAGTAAGGTAAATTCATTCGCGTGAGGCCCAGCCCGTGACTAGTCGCCAACAGCGTCGATAGCGCTAGCGTCGCCACAAACCCAGAAAGCAACCAGCTCGTCCAGTTCATGAACGAACCTCTGATGACGAGTGCGGCGTAGCGGTTGGTGGACGGTGTGCCAGTTGCTGCTCCCCTTTTTCTCGCTCCCGAATGGACAAGGCTGCGCCGATGAGGCCTACATGAGTGAATGCCTGGGGAAAGTTTCCCAACGCCGCTCCGCTGTTCGGATCTATCTCCTCGCCGTACAAACCCAGTTCATTCGCGTACTTCATTAACCGGGCAAACACTTGTTGAGCCTCGTCCAGCGAACCCCCGCCCAGGGCGAGATACTCTGCCTCCCAGAAGCAGCAAATTGCAAAGGCCCCCTCCCGTTTCTCTTTACGATAGCGGTAGAGCAGTCCGTCGGGCGTTCCCAGATATTGGCGAAGATTCCGATAAGTGCCGCGCATCCTTGCCGAGCTGGCTTGCTCGAAGCCATACCACGAGAGCAACAACAAGCTCGAGTCAAGTTCATCCCCGTCGAGCACACTGACGTAGCTTTGAAGTCGTTCGTTCCATGCGCGTGTTTCGATCTGCCGCCGGATCAAGTCCGACTGCTGCTTGTAGACATCCACGGGCGCTCCGCGCAACAAGCCACGTTCGCTAAGACGGACCAGCCGGTCCATCGCAGTCCAACACAAAAGTCGAGAGTGTGTATGGTTCTCGCGTCCAGACCGAGGCTCCCAAATCCCTTCATCCGGCTGATCCCAGTTCTTCACCACATAATTTCCAAAGCCGATGAGAATCTGTTGCATATCCCGATCGAGATTGCCGCCATGGAACGCGAACTGTGCCGCCGCGTCGATGACCTCTCCATGAACGTCGAGTTGCAGTTGATCGCGCGCGGCATTGCCAATCCGGACCGGACGCGATTCTCGATAACCGCTCAGATGTTCCAGTTCGCGTTCTGCTGGCGCCTTCTCGCCGTAAATCGTATACAAGATTCTCAGCTTTGGTTGTGTGAGCCTCGTTGCTTGGAGCATCCAGTCAAGAAAGTCTTCGGCCTCGTCCCAGTAGTCCAGTTCGAGCAGCGCACGGATTGTGAACGAAGCGTCGCGCAACCAGCAGTAGCGGTAATCCCAGTTCAGATTCGCCCCAACGTCTTCCGGAAGGGACGTTGTCGGAGCGGCGACGATTGCACCCGAAGGAGCATAAGTCAGCAACTTGAGAGCAAGCGCGCTGCGTATTACGGAATCTCTGTAAGCACCGTCGTAATTGGCGTGGCGACCCCATTGCTGCCAGGCTGCAGTCACATGCCCGATCCGCGCATCCAAGGATGCATCGAGCGGAGACAGAACAGCAGGCGCTTCTTCCGAATAGCTCAGTGAAAAGCGGAGGGTCTCGTTAGCACGCAAGACCACCCGGCCCCGCGCTCCCCCACCACTAACTGTCAGCGGCATGTTGCTCCGCAGCCAGTACGCGCCCTTACCCATAACAAAGCGAAGCCCGAGTTTCCCGATCTCGCGGACGCTTACCCCTATTCTTCCGTAGTCCCCCCGTGGCACAAACTCGATCTCGAACTCCACGTCGCCGGCAATGCAGATCACCCTCCGGATGATGTCGTGATCGGGCAACAATCCAAGCCGCCGTGAAGTGTAAGGTGCACTCGCCATCACATCGGTGAGGACGGCCTTGCCTGACCGACCCGCAAAATGGGTCTCAAGCACATTCGAATCCTTTACGTAATTGCGAGTGATAGTTTTCGGCGCCACCGGGGAGATTCGCCAGTACCCCCCACGCTCTCGATCCAGAAGCGCCGAGAAGATAGCAGCGCTGTCGAACCTCGGCCAACAGAGCCAATCAATCGACCCATCCCGCGATACAAGCGCCGCAGAACGACAATCACCGATGATGGCGTAATCCTGGATCGCGGGCCAGCCACGGCGATCGGTCTCGCCCGAATTCCGCGGATCGATTTCTGCCGAGCGTTCTGACGGCGACACTTGTGGCGGCACCTCTAATTGATGCAGTTCTTGCCGATCCGTTTGCCGCGATAGAGCGAGTTCTCGATCCGCACCTGCAAATTACTGGTACGCCGTACACAACTTTCGCAATGGGCGCTGCCTACACCTTGAAGACTCGGCCGAGCCACTCTCCCCATGGGAGGGCCTCAAATTCTGCGAAATACGAATAGGCTACGGGGACGACCAGCAATGTCAGCAGGAGGCAAAGACTCTGGCCGCCGATGATGGTAACCGCGATCGATGCGCGCTGCTCTGATCCGGCGCCGATGCCGACTGCCACGGGGATCAATCCGGCGATGATCGAGAATGTGGTCATCAGAATCGGGCGCAACCGCACGCGGTTGGCTTCCAAGATGGCATCTTGCGTAGCCATGCCCGTTGCAAGCAGACGGTTCGTGTAGTCCACCTGCAGGATTCCGTTCTTCTTTACGATGCCCAATAGTAAGAACATGCCCAGGGCGCTCCAGAGGCTCAAGGCACGGCCCGTAATCCACAAAGAAAAGAGGGCGAACGGCACGCTGAGCGGAAGCGTCAGCATGATGATGAAGGGATAGGAAAAACTTTCAAACTGAGCCGCCAGCACCATGTACATAAAGATCGAGGCGAGCAACATCGCGACTAAAAGGTTCCATGTCGTCTCTTCAAGAACCTTCACCTGCCCGGAAAATACATAGGAGTAACCCGGCGGCAATCCGACTTCCTGGATCGACTGGATGGTGTGCGCTGCGGCCAAGTCGAGGGGGTAGCCTGAACTAACGCTCGCATATACGCTGACTTCGAATTCGCGGTTATATCGCCAAAGAGTCGCAGGTCCGAAACCCCTACCGATGTTCGCGATATTTTCCAGTCGGACTTGTCCGAGCTTTGAAGATGGGACCATCATCCGGTTGAGAACGTCGGGATTGTCGCGTTGCTCCGGCAGCAACTGCATCGTAACCGGATACTGCTCCGATCCTTCCTTGAACCGCGTGATCTCGTCTTCGCCGGAATAAAACAATCGCACCGAGTCACTAATATCGGTCATGCGAACGCCCATGTCGGCCGCACGTTGCCGGTCGACTTTTACTTGCAGTTCGGGAGTATTCAGATTCAGGCTCGGGTTTACGTCGACCAGATCCGGATAATTTCGCATCCGGTTGGCGACCTTCTTACTGATTTCAGCAAGTTGATTGAGATCCGGACCGCGGATGACCGCAGAGATAGGAAAATATATCTCACCTCCCAACACCGATGGCAGGCGAACGTTATATGTGGCGTTGTGATAGTTCGCGAGAATCGCACGGACCTGCGTCGCCAACTGGGCATGGGTGAATCGGCGCTGGCCGCGCGGCACGAGCCCAATAAACAGATGCGCGTGATTGGTTGGCCCATGGGTGAACCCTTGCACAAATGCCACTCCCGGCAGGTCCGAAATGTGGCGCGCCATATCCGAGGCAATCTCGCTTGTCTTCTCCAGCGAAGTGCCTTCGGGCAGAGTAAACGAACTCTGCAGTTCCGACTGGTCGTCGGCCGGGATCCAATCGCGCCCCACGAGACGGTACAAGCCAAACGTCGAAAGAAAGGTCGCCAGACAGATCATGACGAGCACCGGCCGATGAGCCAGCGACCATCGCAGCGCTCTCATGTAAAGCTCTTCCACCGCGTGCAGGAATCCTTGCGAATGCGATTTCCTGCTTCCTTCATCCAGTTTCAAAAGGCGGGAACTCATCATCGGCGTAAGGGTGAAGGCGACCAGAAGCGAGACCAGAATCGCCATCGCCATCGTCCAACCGAAAGAGTTCACGTACTTCCTGGCGTATCCAGTCATGAAGGCAATCGGGAGAAAGATAATGATCAGTGAGAGTGTCGTCGCCATCACCGCCAGCCCAATTTCCTGGGTAGCTTCAATCGCGGCCTGAACGCGGTCGCGGCCCTTGTCTTCCATGAACCGGAAAATGTTTTCCAGAACAATAATCGCGTCGTCAATAACAATGCCTACGGCCAGAGTCAGTGCAAGCAGGGTCATGTTGTTGAGCGAAAAATCCATCCCGCGCATCAGTGTGAAAGTCGCAATAATGGAACTCGGAATGGCGACCGCGGCGATCAGCACGGCCCGCCAGTTCCGGATGAACAACCACACAATAGCGCTGGCGAAAATACTTCCCAGAATCAAATGCTCGATCAGGGAGTGCACGGACGCTTTAATGAAGTCAGAAATATCGTGGACGATGCGCAACTGCACTCCCGGCGGCATCTGCGAGCGCAACACGTCAATCTGGTGGCGCACGTCGTCGGCGACGCGGACCGTGTTCGCGCCGGATTGGCGCAGGATTTGGATGCCGACCACATCCTGTCCAGGATTTCCCTTCCCGAACAATGCGGCCCATGTGCGTAGTTCCTGCTCCGCGTCTTCCACCTTCGCCACATCTCGAATCCGAACTGGGATGCCACCACGAGTGCCCACCACGATCTGGCTGAACTGGTCGGCAGAGGTCACGCGGCCCAGCGTGCGCAGACCCAGTTCCTGAGGACCCACGATCATGCGTCCGCCCGGCGCTTCGATGTTTTCGCGCTGCAAGGCCTCACGCACGTCGAGCACGGTGAAGTTGTGTGACGTCAGCTTCTGGGCATCGAGCAGCACTCGAATCTGGCGCAACTGCCCGCCATTCAGTTCCACGCTGCCCACGCCATCCACCGTCTGAATTGCCCGGCGCACTTGCTTATCCGCAATCTCCGTCAACTCTCGCCGGCTGACGGGGCCGCTGACGAGCAGTGTCATGATCGGATCGGACAGAGGATCCTCTTTCGTGATGACCGGGGGAAGCGTCTCGCGCGGCAGCAGATTCGCGGCACCTGCCACCTTCTCGCGAATATCCTGCGCCGCGCCGTCAATATCGCGCTCCAGGACGAACGTGCACGTGATGTCCGCCATTCCCTCCGACGTATACACGGTCATCTCATCGATCCCACTGACCGAGGAGATCGCGTCTTCCAGCGGCAACACGATTCCCGTGACCATTTCTTCGGGAGTGGCTCCGGGCAGTTGCACCTGGACGTCGACGGTCGCGGGATCAGCTTTGGGAAATAGATCGACCGCCAAACCTCGATAGGAGAAGATGCCGAGTGTCAGGAGAAATGCGATCAACATCACGGTAAAGACGGGATGTTTTACGCAGGTCTCGGCGATTTTCATGGATGGATAGAAACGCTCAAAGCGGGGTCACTTTGTCGCCGGCGAGGCTCCGCCAAACTGCTCCTGAACCGTATCGCCGTCGTGCAAGTCTCCGGAGACAGCAACCGCCACGCGATCTCCTGGATTCAACCCTTCTGCCACTTCAAATCGTTGGCCTCGCTGGTCCTCGGTCTGTCCCGCAGAGAGCACTTGTTTCTCGGTGACGCGGTCTCCCTTCACCAGAAACACTTTGTAAACACCGTAGCGGTAATTGACCGCAGCCTCTGGCACGAAAATGGCTTTGTCTTCTTTTTCGCTGGGCATGGACGCTTGCACGAAGAAGCCCGGCTTCAACTCTCCCTTCTTGTTGTCGAGCAGAGTCTCGGCTTCGAACGTGCGCGAATCCTGCGAGACCGTCGGGTTGATCCGCGAAATATGTCCTTCAAAGGTCTCTCCCGGGAACGCTTCTACGTGAAGGTCAGCCTCGGTCCCATCCTTGATCCAACCAGCCCAGCGCTCTGGAACAGCCAGTCGAGCGCGCAGCCGATCTGTTCTCACCAGAACCATCACCGGACTCTGAAGCCGCAAATACTCTCCCGGATGCACGCTTCTCTTCTCCACGGCACCCGGAAACGGGGCGCGAATCGTAGCATCTGAGAGCTTCTTCTCAGCCAGACCTGCACTCGCCTCGCTTGAAATCAAAAGGGCTTTCAGCCGGTTGACCTCCTGCAGCGCCAGATCGTAGCTTGCCGCCGCGCTCTGATAGCGGCTCTCAACTTCATCGAACTGTTGCTGCGAAATCAGGCTGTTCTTGAACATCTCCTTCGCTCGGCCGTACTTCTGATCGGCATCGAACAGGTCCGCCTGAGCGCGCTGCACCGAAGCCAATTGCTTTGGATCCGCGGGCGGCGGGTCCGTCGGACCGATGCCCAGCTGAGCCCGCACTTGCCTCACCAATCCCCTCTGGCGTTCCACTTCAAACTCCAGTTCTCTTGGGTCAAGAACAACCAGGGGTTCGCCCTCGGTCACGACATCCCCGACGTCCACGAGTACCTTATCGACGCGCCCCTCCACCTGTGCGCTCAACGTGCTTTCCTCGAGCGCAAAAAGAGAACCTACCGCCTGCACCTGGCGCCGGGTAACCTCCTGAGTGACGGTGTAGATGTGTGCTGGTACGGACTTGGAGAAGCCCGCCTTCGCGCTGTTAGCTTGCGAATTCGAGCACCCGTTGGCAAAAACCGCTGCGGCCACGGCGATTGCCAGACAGAACGGCTTCATCGTATGAGCGTTCATCTGGATTGACTGCGAAGTTTGCGTAGGCTTCCTCTCTCCCGAAAACACATGTGCACTATTTGGCCAGGAGAATGGCAGGAAGCCCTCAAAACTCAGTCGCAGCATTATAGAAGGAACAGGCGAGAATGATCCGAAATTCCGCGCACGAAGAGTTGCCACATCTGGAGCCCATTGCGCGATCTCACGGACGGTCTTCGCAATAGGAAAACTGGGGGGCCGCTACCAGCAACCCGCGTGAGCGCCGCCATCTACGTGAAGCACTTCTCCGGTCACTTGGCTTGCCTGTGTCAGGTAAAGAACCGCGCCGACAATATCTGCTACCTGTGCAATTTTCGCCATGGGCTGTCTTGCCTTGGAAGGATTCTTCAGATCGTCCTTGTGCAGCGCAGTATCGACGACGCCCGGTGCGACAGCATTGAACCGAATCCCTTCTTTTGCATACTCGATCGCCAGACTCCGGGTCATGGTATTCAAGCCCCCCTTCGTCATCATCGACACCGAGGCGTTGATGCCTGCGACTGGCTGATCGGCGAGCGCCGCCGAGATGGTCACAACGTTTCCAGACTTTTGTTTCAGCATTTGCTTCACCGAGAGCTGGGTAACGTAGAGAAATCCCAGTAGGTTCGTCGAAACCAGCGCGTTGAAGTCTTCCGTCGCATATTCCGTGAAAGGCTTGGGGCGGTAGATACCGGCGTTATTCACCACAACATCGATGCTTCCGAACTGCTGGATCGCCGCACCGACAACCCTTTCAGCGGTCTCTTGCTTCCCGATATCGCCATCGACCAGCGCTAGGCTTGGCGACGCGCTCAACGCTCGACTGACACTCAAAGACGTTGCCACTACGTTGTACCCGGCGTTCAGGAAGCCCTGCACCAAACCCGCGCCGATGCCGCCTGACGCTCCTGTGACGATCGCTGTTTTCTTATCTGACATAGAGAGCCTTTTCGAACGGCCTCAGATCCAGCAGACACCGTTCCCAGGGAATGCTCGCCTGAAAATCTAATCCTGTTCGCCGAGAGTTTGAACGAACGTTTTGCCGTACGGATAGAACAGTTCCTTGCGACCTTGCTGCCACGCCGCTCTCAGTTCAGGAGTCGTGATGTCCCAGTCTGGTCGGCACTTCTCAAGCACGGCGCGCAAATCCTGGCGAAGATCCTCTACCGTCGGCCGGCCGAAAAACCAGTAGCCGTTATAGACCTTGTAAACGACAAGCCCGGGCTCAAGAACAATCACGTGCGGGATCATAGGATTGTGGACTGGGTCTGTGTATTCGGCGATATCGAGATCTTTTTGGATCATCCGACCCGCGTCGGAAAGGAATGGCCAGTGGGCGCCGACGCCCGAGCGATATTCGTTGGTCTCGGAGATATTGTCGGTGCTGATCGTGACCAGCCGACAGTAGGCAACCTCCAGTTCACGATGCAGCTGAACCAGCCCTTCCGCTTGTCGCCGGTCCTTAGGGCAAAAACCTCCGCGGCTCAGCACGAGAACCATCGGATGCGGTCCCTGGAGTTCGGAAAGCTTCCGCCGCTTCGCTGTGTGGTCGGACAGCTCGTAGTCGGGAAAAATTGCGCCAGGAACAATGTCAGCTCGCATGGAGAACCTCGCCCGTTTGGATGCACAGCACCCGTTTACGTCTCAATCATTTGCAGGCGCCGTTTATATGGCGGCTCAGCCAACTCGCCGGGGCCGCACGTCAACACGAGAAGAATCCATAAAGCCTTGGACCAACGCGGCAATCTCATCCGCCGCCGTGTCCAGCGCGAAATGACCTGCCTCGAGAACATGAACCTCAGCGTTCGGCACGTCCTTGCGATAGCGCTCCGGCTCACCGGGGTCGAACGACAGATCGTACTTCCCCCAGATCACCAGCAGACGAGGCTGCTTCTCGCGCATCCAGGCTTGCCACTTCGGATAAGAATCAACATTCGTTCGGTAGTCGTAAAACAGGTCGCTCTGAATGTCGCCCTGACCCGGCCGGCTGAGGAAAGCGAACTCATCGGTCCATAAATCCGGATCATAGCGATCCACATTCGGATCATTTCCCACATGCCGCGTGCGCGTCGTCGCCAGCGACAGCAGGTTGGTCCGCAGCGCGCTCTCATTAGACGGACGATCGGCCCAAAAGGCCCGCCGTGTCGCCCAGTTCGCACCCAGGCCTTCGTTGTGCGACACGGCATCTTGGACGATCAGAGCCTCAACGCAATCGGGATGCGCCAGCGCCATGCGAAACCCCACCGGCCCTCCGTAGTCCTGCATGTAGAGCGTGTAGCGGGAAAGTCCGACCGCTTCAGTGAAATGATTCATAATCTCCGCGTAATGATCGAACGTGTACGCAAATGTTTTCGGATCCGGCCAGTCGCTGTGACCGAAACCCGGATAATCGGGCGCCACGAGGTGATAGCGATCGGACAGCCGGGCGAATAACGGCTCGAACATCCGCGACGAAGACGGAAGCCCATGCAACAAGAGAATCGTAGGCGCATCTTTCGGTCCCGCCTCTCGATAGAAGATGGATATTCCGTTTACTGCTATCGTCCGATAAAAAGTCGGATGCTCCATGCGAAGTTCCTTTCCGTAAACTTGGGGCAACGAGAGAAGTGCCACAAGAGCTATAAAGGCTAATTAGAGAAGAGGCCGACAGAGAGTATTCTGTGATCCGCTCTGTCATAGCTGAAACTGATAGTCGAATCCTGTCGGCTCGCTCCATCGCGCCCAGCCGCAATCTAGAGTCCGCCTCTAACGTCTAACCACGAAACACTTCTTCCCCCGAAATTTTGCAGCATCACATCGTCAGAACAGCCCGAAATTCCGCCTTGCCGCTCAACATGCGTGCATAGGCTTCCGCAGCTTTTTCTAGCGGATAGGTTTCAATCATCGCCCGCACACCGCTCAACTCTGCAAACCGCAGCGTATCCTCCGAATCGGCGGGTGTTCCCGAGGCCCATCCCTGAATCGTCCGGCGTCCATTAATCAGTTGCAGCGGAGTGACCTGGATGGGATCGGGCGCGGCGCCAAGCACCATGAGTTCGCCGTTCGGTTCCAGACCGTCGATCAATTCCGACATCGCCTTCGAACTTGGAGCTGTCGCAAGAATCACTCGAGCTCCGCCCAGTTTTTGCAACTCCTCGGATGCCTTCGTCGCCTGACTGTCGATGTACACCGCCGCTCCGAGTTTCTTTGCGAGTGACGCATTTTCATCTCCGCGACCAATGGCAACCACCTTGTATCCAAACTTGGTCGCAAACTGAACTCCCAAGTGTCCTAACCCGCCGATTCCCTGCACCGCCACCAAATCCCCCGGCATGGCGCCGCTATGTCGCAACGCGTTGTACGTCGTAATGCCAGCACAAAGCAGCGGCGCAGCTTCGGCGTCGCCAAGACTTTCGGGAATCGACACCAACGCCTCCGCGGGAGCGATCATGTATTGCTGGTACCCACCGTCATAGCTGATGCCACAAACTTTCGCGTTGCGGCAATTTCGAAAATCTCCACGCCGGCACTCCCGACACGTGCCGTCATGTCCGCCGTGCCAACCTACGCCCACGCGTTGGCCAACCTCCCACTCGCCAACGCCGTCGCCCACTTTATCGACGACGCCGGCCACTTCATGTCCCGGTACGCGCGGGTACTGGATTCCCGGCCACAAGCCTTCTTTCGTAAGCACATCACTGTGGCAAACTCCGCACGCCAGCACCTTGATCCGCACCTCTCCCGCGCCTGGCTCTGGAGTCTCTCGCCTGATGATTTCGAAGTCGCCGCCTGGTTTGGAAATCTGGGCCGCCATCATCGGCGCTCTTTTTGCTTTCGGCGCAACTCTCAGTGTTTCCATGACTCCTCCTACTCTATGAATTTGTTGTATTTGGACGTCCTTAACCCCGTTGCGGCTCCCTAAGCCCGAACCTCGAAGATGACCTCCAGTTCAACCGGCGTGCCGAGCGGAAGACTCGCGACTCCATACACCAGGCGGCAAGGGTTCTTATCTTTTCCGAAGATGTCTTGCAATAACTCCGAAGCGCCGTCCGCAACCTTCGGGTGTTCGCGAAAGTCCCCCGAAGTCGCCACCGACACCCCGAGCCGCACGATCCGCGTAACCTTGTCGAGCGACCCCAAATATCGTCGCGTCACGGCGAGGACGTTTAGCACCGCGACGCGGGCCGCGTCACGACCCGCTTCCAGATCCAATTCCGCACCGACGCGGCCAATAAATTTCGCTGAACGGCCCTCTGTCGGAAGCATTCCGGTTAAGAAAAGAAGATTGCCCGTCTGCGCGGCCTCCACATAAGTGCCAAACGGTTGCGGCGGATCCGGAAGCTTTATTCGAAGTTCTCTCAGCCGCTGCTCAGCTCCAATGGCCAAGCCATTCTCAACCATTCCAGACTTCGTTTGCGAATCTCCGTTCATCCTGTCACCGCCCGCAGTCGCCAGAACAATGACACCAGAAGGATGCGGGCGGAGACAATTGGACCATGGTATTGGTCTTAAACTTCTGCACGGCCCAGGGTCTCTTGAAATGCACACTCCAGATTTGATAGAAAGCTCCTAAGAGACTTGCTTCGTCCGTGAATGGGGGTTAGTTAAACTCTTGGCAACTGGTTCTATTGCCATCTGCATCCCAAACACGACTCATCGCTAAATCCGGCGCCTACGGGACTTCCTCGTTGCAGTTCCGCCGGTGTAATACTTCGAACCTCCTAGCCACTTTTTTGGAGTTCGGATGCTGTTCAGTAGAACGTCAGCAAGACACGGGACGTCCATTCGCCCCGCAATAGCTTGTCCCCGAGCCCTCGGGGATGCCGGTCATTCGCGGCCAAAACGCAACTCCACCCATCAATCCACAATCAGGTTCAGGGCCACGACTCTAACTCAAATCATTGCCGGAGGATCTCATGGCGACTTTCGTCCAGATTGAAAACGACTCGGAAATCAAGAAGCGATTGGAAGCGGAGCGCATGCGCCTGCGCAAGATTGCTGGCCTTGATCAACCGACACACTTCCACCGCCCGATCGAGCGAGCCTTTACGGCGGAAGAGCGTGGCCGCGTCACGATCCTCTTCGGCGGCTTCACCTGGAAGCACGAGGATCTCATCCGCGCGGTATTCCAGGGCTGTGGATATCGGTGCGAAAAACTGCCCGTGCCCGACGTGCCCGCGTTTCAAATCGGGAAGGAATACGGCAACAACGGCCAATGCAACCCGACTTATTTCACCGTCGGTAATCTCGTCCAGTATCTGCAGTTCCTGGAAAAAGAAGGCATTCCGCGCCAGGACATTCTGAACAACTATGTCTTCTTCACCGCTGGTTCCTGCGGTCCGTGCCGCTTCGGCATGTACGAGGCGGAATACCGCTTCGCCTTGAAGAATGCCGGTTTCGATGGCTTCCGTGTCCTGCTGTTCAAAGACAGCGACGGAATTAAGGCCGCCTCCGGCGAGCCCGGGCTGAAATTCACTATCGACTTCGGATTCGGCATGCTCAATGCCATGCACCTTGGCGACGTGTTCAACGACATGATCTACCAGATTCGCCCGTTCGAAGTTAAGAAAGGCGAAACCGATCGAGTATTCCACGACACGGTCAACGACCTTTGTGATGACTTGAGAAACCGCGACTCGTTTGAAATCGAACAGCGTGCGCCGAACTGGGCCAAGCCAAAATTCAAGAACAATAAGATTCTGCGCAACACGTTCAATGTCTTCGGCAAAATGAACGAACATTTGCGAGGCAAGGACTATCTCAATGCCCTGGCCGCCGCCCGCGAAAAACTGGACAGCATCGAGGTCGATCGCACTCGTGTAAAGCCCGTGGTGAAGATCACCGGCGAGTTCTGGGCGCAGACCACCGAAGGCGACGGCAACTTCCACATGTTCGAATTCCTCGAACGCGAAGGCGCGCAAGTTCTGGTTGAACCGATCGCGACCTGGGTGGCGTATCTGATGTATCAAGCCAAGGCGCACGCCAAAGCCAAGTGGCCGGCCAATCGCCCTCACCGAAATCCAAAATGGTGGGAGCTGAAAAAGCATCTCGCGAATGATCTTGGATTGCGCAAGAAAATGGTCGGACTCACCTTCGGCCAATGGATGTGGAACGGTCTGTATCACCGAACCATCAAGAATCTCGGCGGCCTAACGCATCACTTGGTTCCGCAGACCGAGTTGGCCGAGCTGGCTCATCCCTTCTACAACCAATTTGCACGTGGCGGAGAAGGACACCTCGAGGTGGGGAAGAACGTCTACTACACCGTTCATCACCTCTGCCACATGGTGCTTGCACTCAAACCGTTCGGCTGCATGCCGTCGTCGCAGTCTGATGGCGTGCAATCGGCCGTTATCAACAAATTTAAAGACATGATCTTCCTTCCCATAGAAACCTCAGGCGAGGGTGAAGTCAACGCACACAGCCGCGTGCAGATGGCGCTCGGCGAAGCCAAGGTAAAAGCCAAAACCGAGTTCGAACAGTGCCTGAAATCGACGGGCAAGAGCCTGGACGAGATTCGCGAATACATCGCCGAGCATCCTGAACTAAAGCGACCCTTCTACCACGTTCCGCATCGCGAAGGAATCGCCGGTACAGCTGCGCAGTTCATCCTGCATGTCGGCGATCGCATGGACAAGAGCAGTCGCTCTTTGCGCCGTGCGCGTGTGCGAGGGATCGCTCTTCCCAACGCGGCCTGACGATCTGACCGGCCGCGCCTCATGGCGCTGCCGGTCCTTATTTTTCGCTCGAACCTTATCGGAGAGATCGAATGCACGACCATCTTTCGGGACAAGATCATAAAGCGCCGCAGCTTATCCACATCGCGGCAGCTCCTTATCAAAAACCTCACGATCATCACACCCAGTACCTGGTCGGCCTTGACGTCGGTTCTACTACTGTGAAAGCAACCGTGGTCGACGCCGCGACGGACGCGATCCTCTGGCAGGACTACCAGCGCCACGAGACCAAGCAACCGGAAAAATCGCTGGAATTCCTGCGTCGCATGGAGAAAGAAGTCGGAATCAACCGTCACAACACGCGCATGTTCATGACCGGGTCCGGCGGCGGATCCATTGCCGAGCAGATTGGCGCAAAGTTCGTGCAGGAAGTTACGGCCGTCTCGCTGGCGGTCGAGAAGCTCCATCCCGAAGTGTATTCAGTGATCGAATTGGGCGGGCAGGATGCGAAGATCATCGTCTTCAAAGACGACGATGAGACCGGACGCAAAAAGAAAATCCCCTCGATGAACGACAAGTGCGCCGGCGGTACCGGCGCCGTCATCGACAAGATCAACGCCAAACTAAAGATTCCCACCGCCAAACTCGCGTTGCAGGGCTACCACGGAATCAAGCTGCACAAAGTCGCCGGCAAGTGTGGCGTCTTCGCCGAAACCGACATTAACAGCCTGCAAAAAGTTGGCACGCCGTCCGACGAACTGATGGCTTCCCTCTTCGAGGCTATCGTGCTGCAGAACCTGAGCGTTCTTACGCGCGGCCACACGCTTCGGCCCCACGTTCTGTTGCTCGGCGGACCCAACAGTTTCATCAAAGGCATGCGCGAGGCTTGGCAGGCCAACATTCCCCGCATGTGGCAGGAGCGCAAAGTTGCCGTCCCTGATGGCATGAAGCCCGATGACCTCATCAAGGTTCCCAACAACGCGCAGTACTTCGCCGCCTTGGGAGCTATCGAATTCGGCAAGACCGAAGACGATTGCGTGGGCTGCTACCAGGGTTGCGAGAAACTCGAGTACTACATCGACTTCGGACGCCAGGAGGAGAAGGCAAAATCCGGTGCCAAGGGCCTGGTCTCGAAAGATGGAGAACTCGACGGTTTCAAGGAGACCTATCGGCGACAGAAGTTCACGCCAGCGACATTCAGCAAGGGTCAGACCGTTGGAGGTTTCATTGGGATCGACGGAGGATCGACGTCCACCAAAGCTGTCCTCCTAGACGAGCAGGGCGACATCCTTTGCAAGGCATACCAACTCTCGAACGGCAACCCGATCCAGGACACGATTGAAATGTTCGAAAATCTGCGCGGACAAGTCGAAGCGCAGAATGCCAAGCTCGAAGTTCTGGGGGTCGCGACAACCGGCTACGCGAAAGACATTCTGAAGGACGTCCTGCACGCCGACGTCGCACTCGTCGAAACCGTCGCCCACACCGAGTCGGCTCTAAAGTTCTATGAAGATCCCCACGTCATCGTGGACGTGGGCGGACAAGATATCAAGATAATCATCCTGCACAACGGCCGCGTGAAAGATTTCAAGCTGAACACGCAGTGCTCGGCCGGCAACGGCTATTTCCTGCAATCGACTGCCGAAGGATTTGGCTTAGGCGTCGAACAGTACGCCGATCTCGCGTTCTCGGCCCAATCGATGCCGGTTTTCGGTTACGGTTGCGCGGTATTCATGCAGTCCGACATCGTGAACTTCCAACGTCAGGGTTGGCGCGCCGAGGAGATTCTTGCAGGTCTTGCGGCCGTTCTTCCCAAGAATGTGTTCCTCTACGTGGCCAGCATTCCCAATCTCGCAGCGCTCGGCACGCGCTTCGTGCTGCAAGGCGGGACTCAAAACAACATGGCCGTAGTGAAAGCCGAAGTCGATTTCATCAACAACAGCTTCCGTGCCGCCGGCAAGAAGCCGGAGATCATCGTCCATCAGTTCTGCGGTGAGTCAGGCGCGATCGGAGCAGCCGCGGAATCCCTCCGCCTGTGGCGCAAAGGTCAGCAGACCACCTTTGTTGGGTTAGACGCGGTTCGAAAAATCCAGTACCGCACTACGCGCAACGAAGCCACGCGCTGCAATTTCTGCAAGAACAATTGTCTCCGGACCTTCATCGACATCAGGACGGCTCCACAGGACGACATGAGCATCATCCCCATTCAGAAGGTCACCAAGGTTCCCCTAATGCATGGAGAGCAGCGGCTCATCATCGCCACCTGTGAAAAGGGACTCGTCGAAGATGTCAACGACATGAAGGACATCAAGGCCGGGCTCGACGAGATCAAAGACAAACATCCTAACTTCGTCGACATTGCTGCCCATGAAGTCTTCCGGCCCGTCAACGCAAAGAGCGTGGCTGATCCTATGCCTGCTGCGACGTTCTGGAACAAGTCAGCCAAAGCGCGCATCCCGCTCATGGAAAGTCGAAAGAAACTTCGCATCGGCATTCCACGAGTTCTCAACATCTACACCTATGCACCCCTGTTTAACGGCTACCTGGAGAGTCTCGGCATTCAGCCCGAAAACATCGTCTACTCCGACTACACCA
>Ga0209168_10001108_pt1 | contig 22087 bp, 26 predicted proteins | sample Coa_R1_FD_187156 | JGI IMG/M metagenome (GOLD analysis project Ga0209168, IMG submission 187156) | Surface soil microbial communities from Centralia Pennsylvania, which are recovering from an underground coalmine fire - Coalmine... | ecosystem: Environmental > Terrestrial > Soil > Unclassified ...
CGAGCGAAATCACCGCAACGTCGGTCGTGCCGCCGCCGATGTCGACCACCATGCTTCCCGACGGTCCGTCGATCGGCAAACCGGCGCCGATTGCCGCAGCCATCGGTTCTTCGATGATCTCGACGTGCTTTGCGCCCGCGAGTTTTGCGGCGTCTTTCACCGCGCGCTCTTCGACGCTCGTGATCTCCGCGGGAACGCAGATCACGACGTTCGGTTTTGGTTTGAAAAGTGAAGAGAGCCAGGAGCGATCGCGCATGACTTTTTTGATGAAGTAGCTGAGCATCGCTTCGGTAACTTCGAAGTCTGCGATGACGCCGTCGCGCAGCGGGCGAATCGCTTGAATGTGCGCGGGCGTTTTACCAAGCATCTGTCGCGCTTCCTCGCCGACCGCAAGCGTTTTGCCCGTGTTCATGTCTTTGGCGACGACTGACGGCTCGCGTAAGACGATGCCTCTGCCCTTTACGTGCACGAGCACGTTGGCAGTGCCCAGATCGATCCCGATGTCCAAAATCCGCTCCTGTTTAAAAGGCGCTCCGCCTTAAATGCGCTACGGCCTAGGCGTAGCCTGTGCTGAGCCTAGTCGAAGCACGCACCCCATTTTCGTGGGGCCCCCAAAAACTCATCGCGCCCAAATGTTTTAGATCGATTTAGCGCGAGTCGTAGGATACTCGCTGGTTTCGAAAAGTCCGTTCGGTTCCACGAGGGGCGTGATACCGCTCGCTCGCTGTACCTGACCGCCCAACGTCGAGAGCATCTCCTCGAGCCGCTCGTAGCCGCGGTCGATGAACTCGAGCCCGATGATCTCCGTTTCGCCCACAGCTGCAAGGCCCGCCACGACGAGGGCCGCGCCGGCGCGGATGTCGGGCGCTTCCACCGGCGCGCCGGACAAGCGCGCGCCGCCCTTGACCACCGCCGTGTTGCTCTCCATCGAAACGCGCACGTCGGCGCCCATGCGCGCGAGTTCGTTGACGTAAGAAAACCGCGCGTTGAAGATGGATTCCTCGACAACCGAGTTGCCGGGGGCCGTGCACAAGAACGACACCATTTGCGGCTGCAAGTCGGTCGGAAAGCCCGGAAACGGCGCGGTCAAGATGTCGGTGCCGCCCGTAAGCGTATCCGCTTGAACGCGAATCCAGTCGTCGCCGTTCGTAACCGTGGCGCCGCACTCTTGAAGCTTCAATCCGAGTGCGGCGAGATGCTCCGGCATGCATGCCGTCACCGTGACGTCCCCTCGCGTCGCCGCGCCGCAAAGCAGCAGCGTTCCGCTCACGATGCGGTCCGGAATGATCGCGTACTCGACGCCGTGCAATTCTTTCACGCCCTCGATCACGATCGTATCGGAGCCCGCGCCGCTCACCCGTGCACCCATTGCGCACAAGAACTTTGCCAAGTCGACGACCTCGGGTTCCATTGCGACGTTGCGCAGCGTCGTCGTGCCGTCGGCGACAACCGAGGCGAGCATGGCGTTCTTGGTCGCGCCGACGCTCGGCATGCGAAATTCAATGTCCGCGCCTTGCAGCCGTCGGCTCTTGGAGGTCGCGATCAAATAGCCGTGCGCGTTCTTGACCTCGCAGCCGAGCGCGCGAAACGCCTGTTCGTGCAGGTCGGTTGCGCGCGTGCCGAGCACGCACCCGCCCGGCAGCGGAACTTCCGCGCGGCCGAACCGACCCAGCAGCGGCCCGACGACGTCGAAGCTCGCCGCGAGCTTGCGTACGAGCGTGTACGGCGCGCGATGCGACGCTACGTTGCTCGTGTCGATTGTGACGGTGCCGTCGCCTTCGTAGCGCATACGCGCGCCCAGCGCTTCGAGCAGCGACCACATCACCGAAACGTCGGTGATGCGCGGCACGCGATGAAGCGTGACTTTGCCTTTCGCGAGCAGCGACGCAGCCATAATCGGCAAAGCGGCGTTCTTCGCCCCGTGCGTGCGGACCGAACCTTCGAGCGGCGCACCGCCGCGCACCCGCAGCGTGGTTTCGAGACGATCGAGCGTATTCAATCCGTGTCACCCTGAGGTTGCTGCGTGTCACCCTGAGGTTGCTGCGTGTCACCCTGGGCCTGTCGAAGGGTCTCGCAGGTTAGCACGTGAGCGTCGTAGGGGCCGCCACGCAGCTCTAGTTGCATTGTTCCCGAAGGCGTTTCACGCACAAACACTTCGCTCCACTGGTTGCTGTCGATTTCGAGGAGATCGGCGCGTCCGTTTTCGAGCATGCCGGCGAAACGGCGGTGCGGGCTCGCCAAACGCATCCGCCCGTCGGAATAAAACCCGGCAAGCACCTCGACCTCGCTGTCTCCGGCGCGATAATATCGCGCGCCGCCGTCGGCGCTCTCCACTATGAAATCCATCGGCTGCAAGTGTAGACGTTCGGTAGTTGGCTGCTCCAATGGCGGTTGCGCGGCGTTGAAGACCGGCTCCGAGGTCGGTTCATCCGGCGCAGCCGTGTCATGCTGAGGTATCGAAGCATCGCCGAGGAATCGAGGCGCCTCCGCAGCAGCAGCGCCCTCGTCGCCCATCAGCACGTACGCAATGAATGCCAGAGCACTCAGCTCAAGTCCTATACCCACCAGTCGAATCCAGCCGGGCGCCCGTTTCACGCGCCAGAGGTTCGACGCGCCTCTAGTGGTGTCCGGTAAGGCGGAGTTTCGCATTCGCGAAGTCGATGATTGCCTGTTCGCGCGCGAAGATGTGCGGCTCGGCGGCAGTCTTTTGCCGCTCGGTCGCATCGGCGAGTTCGGTGCGCGTTTCGGCCACGTTGACTTCCTCGAACGCGAGCGCGTCATCGACCAGAACGGTCACGCGATCCGGCAGCGCCTGCATGAAGCCTTCGCTCGTCGCCAGCTCCAGACGGCGCGTCGTTCCGTTCTCGACCACGTTCGCGCGAAGCACACCCGGCTTGAGTGCACTCAGAAACGGCGCGTGATGCGCAAGAATGCCTTCTTCGCCTTCCGTCGTTACCGCGATCACCAGCTCCGCAGCTCCGTCGAAGATCACCTTCGTCGGCGTGATGAGCTTGAACGGAACCGTGGCCATGCCTAGACGGAGGCTCCAAGTTTCTCGGCGGCGGCTTTGACGTCGTCGATGCCGCCTGCGTAGAAGAATGCCTGCTCGGGCAGATGATCGACCTTGCCTTCAAGGATCTCTTTGAACGCGGCGATTGTGTCGGCAAGTTTGACGTATTTGCCGGGCGTACCCGTGAACTGCTCGGCAACGAAGAACGGCTGCGAGAACATGCGCTGCATGCGGCGCGCGCGCGCAACGGTGAGCTTGTCGTCTTCCGAAAGTTCTTCGACGCCGAGAATCGCGATGATGTCCTGCAGGTCTTTGTAACGCTGCAGCGTTTCCTGAACGCCGCGCGCGACACGGTAGTGCTCGTCGCCGATGATCTGCGGATCGAGAATGCGCGAGCTGGAAGCGAGCGGATCGACCGCGGGATAGATGCCGAGTTCGGAGATCGGCCGCGAGAGCGCCGTCGTCGCATCCAAGTGCGCAAACGTCACCGCGACGGCGGGGTCGGTATAGTCGTCGGCCGGCACGTACACGGCTTGCACCGACGTAATCGAACCCTTGTGCGTCGAGGTGATGCGCTCTTCGAGCGATCCCATGTCCGTCGACAGGGTCGGCTGGTATCCGACGGCGGACGGCATGCGGCCCATCAGTGCGGAAACTTCCGAGCCCGCTTGCAGATAGCGGAAGATGTTGTCTATGAACAGCAGCACGTCGGCGCCGAGTTCATCGCGGAAATATTCCGCCATCGTGACGCCCGTTTGCGCGACACGGAAACGCACGCCCGGCGGCTCGTCCATCTGACCGAAAACGAGCGTCGTATTTGCGAGAACGCCGGACTCTTTCATTTCGAGCCACAAGTCGTTGCCTTCGCGCGTGCGCTCGCCGACGCCGGTGAATACCGAGAAGCCTTTGTGCACGTACGCGATGTTGCGAATGAGTTCTTGAATGAGAACGGTCTTGCCGACACCGGCGCCGCCGAACAAACCGACTTTACCGCCGCGCGTATACGGCGCCATCAAGTCGATGACTTTGATGCCGGTCTCGAAAATTTTCGGCGTCGGATCCTGCGATTTCACGTCGGGCGCGGGACGATGAATCGGCCAATCGGCCGCAGCTTTCACCGGTTCGGGCGAGTCGATCGCTTTGCCGAGCACGTTGAAGATGCGTCCGAGCGTGCCTTCACCCACCGGAACTTTGATGGGGCTGCCGGTCGCGGTGACGGCAGCGCCGCGCATCAAGCCGTCGGTCGACGCGAGCGCCAAACAACGCACTTGATTGTTGCCCAGCTCGTCCTGCACTTCCAGCACGATCTCGCGCGTCTGCATCGCCGTGCCGCCGAGTTCGATGCCTGCTTGCGTGCTCTGCACGTGCCCGTTCGACGAGGCGTGATCTTCATTCACGCGTACGGTGAGCGCGTCGTTGATCTTCGGAAGCGTGTCCGCCGTGAATTCCACGTCGACGACGTTTCCGAGGACTTGGACGACTTTGCCGGTTGCGGTAGCCATTTTCGTTCGTTCCTTATACTAAGCGTTGGTCAGCGCTTCGGCGCCGCCGACGATTTCAAGCAATTCTTTGGTAATCGCGGCTTGGCGAGCGTTGTTCATCTGAATCGTCAACTCGTCAATCAGTTTGCCGGCGTTGTCGGTCGCATTGTTCATCGCCAGCAGCTGCGCTGCGTAGAATGCGGCATCCGTTTCCAGCATTGCCGAGAAGATCGTGAATTCCAGATACTTCGGCAGCAGGCGCGAGAGCACGAACTCCGGCGACGGCGCAAATTCCACGGATCCCTTCGACTGAGCCTGTCCTGAGCTTGTCGAAGGGCCCAGGACTGCGTCGCGCTGCGATGCAGCCCCGACGGGAATCAGCCGGCGCGTTACCGGCTTCTGCGACATCATCGAGACGAGCTTTGCGGAGATCAGCGTGATGTCACTGATTTTACCGGCGATGAAATCGTCGGTAACGCGCTGCGCGACCTCGCGCGCGGTCTGCAGCTTGTGCGCCGCAAGCAGCCACGTCGCATGATCGGCTATTCCCCAGCGCCGCACCGCATTGCGCGCTTTGATGCCGACGGTATAGAACTGCGCATTCGCGTTATCGTTGCGGTAGAGTTCGCCGGCGCGGATCACGTTCGAGTTGAACGCACCGGCAAGTCCTTTGTCCGCAGTCATGAGGATCGTCCCGGACGGCGCACCGGCACGTCCCGGCTTCATGAAGGGATGATCGACGCTTCCTACGCTCGCCATCAGATCGCGCAACATCTCGCCGAGCGTATCTGCGTACGGACGAGCCTGCTTTTGCGCAAGCTCCGCACGGCGGATCTTCGCCGCGGCGACTTGCTTCATCGCCTTGGTGATCTGCTGCGTGTTCTTGAGCGACCGGATGCGGTCGCGTAAGTCGCGTACTGAAGGCATTAGAAGCTCTTGTTGAACTCCGTCAGCGCCGCTTCGAGATTTTTCTTCGTCTCGTCGGCGAGCTGACCGCTCTGCGCGATCGCCTCGGGAACCTGCGGATACTTCTCGTGCATGAACGCAATGAAGCCGCGCGCCCAATTCTGCAGCCGCGAGGTCTCGATGTCGTTCACGAATCCCTTGGTCGCGCCATAGAGAATCGCGACTTGATCTTCGTTGGCCATCGGCTGATACTGCGGCTGCTTGAGCAGCTCGGTGAGTTTTTCACCGCGCATCAGCTGCATTTGCGTCGCCTTGTCGAGATCGCTCGCGAGTTTCGCAAACGCGGCGAGGTCGCGGTATTGCGCGAGCTCCAGCTTCAACTGACCGGCGACGCTCTTCATCGCTTTCGTTTGCGCAGAACCGCCGACGCGTGAAACCGAGAGACCGACGTCGACTGCGGGGCGGATGCCTTGGAAGAAGAGCGAGGGCGTGAGATAAATCTGGCCGTCGGTGATCGAAATCACGTTCGTCGGAATGTACGCGGAGAAGTCTCCCGCCTGGGTTTCGATGATCGGCAGCGCCGTCATCGATCCGCCGCCGAGATCGTCAGAAAGTTTTGCCGCGCGCTCGAGCAACCGTGAGTGCAGGAAGAACACGTCGCCCGGATAGGCTTCGCGGCCCGGCGGACGGCGCAGCAGCAGCGACATCTCGCGGTACGACTGCGCGTGTTTGGTGAGGTCGTCGTAAATGACGAGCACGTCTTTGCCGCCATACATCAACTCTTCGCCCATCGCGGCACCGGCGAACGGTGCGATCCAACGCAGCGCGGCGGCATCCGACGGACCGACCGCTACGATGGTCGTATATTCCAGCGCGCCCTTTTGCTCGAGGATCTGCGCAAGCGCGGCGACGGTCGAGTTTTTCTGACCGATCGCGACGTAGATGCAGAAGACGTTCTTGCCTTTTTGATTGACGATCGCGTCGACGGCGATAGCAGTCTTGCCCGTGCTGCGGTCGCCGATGATCAGCTCGCGCTGCCCTTTACCAATCGGAATGAGCGCGTCTATCGCGCGGATACCGGTGAACAGCGGCTGCTTGACCGGTTGGCGCTGCACCACGGTCGGCGCGACGTTTTCAATCGTGCGATACTTGCGCGTTTCGATCGGTCCTTTGCCGTCGACCGGATTGCCCAGCGGATCGACGACGCGTCCGAGCAGGGCCTGACCGACCGGAACCGAGGCGATGCGGCCGGTGCGCCGGACTTTGTCGCCTTCTTTGATTTGTTCGTCATCGCCCATGATGACGACGCCGACGTTGTCCTCTTCGAGGTTGAGCGCGACGCCCTGCAACCCGTTCGGAAACTCGACCAGTTCCGACGCACGCACGCCTTGCAGCCCGTAGACGCGAGCGAGATTCGCGCCGACCTCAATGACCGTACCGACTTGATCCTCTTGGATCTGCGTCTTGAAGCCCGCGATCTGTTGCTTTAGAATGCCAGCAATTTCGTCTGCGTTGATCATTTTAAAAGGTGCTCCAGTCTAACTTGCGCACCCCCCGTAAACGGGGCCCCCATTTCCGCAGGGCGCTTCAACATTTCCATCATCTCAAGGACTCCCCGTGGGCGCCCATTTACACTTGCGTTCATGTTTTTGCGAATAGGGTTCGCGTGAGTTCTTCGAGGCGGCCCTCGACCGTGCCGTCGATGCGGCGATCGCCCATCATGATGCGCACGCCCCCGATGAGATTCGGCTGCACCGATTGCGTCACGCTGAACTTCTTGCCGTAGAGTTTCTCCAAGCGGCTCACGAGCGAACGGAGTTCGTCCGGCGAGAGTTGCTTGGCAGAGGTGACGGTCAGCGAATCTTCGCCACGGGCCTGCAGTTGCAGATCGCCGTACTGCCGCACGATTTCCGGGAGCAGCGCCTCGCGGCGTTTGCGCACCAGCAGCAGCAGCGTGTTCAGCGCGATCTCGTGGGCTTTGTCCGCGAATGCGCCGGAAAGCAGCCGCTCCTTCTCCTTGCGATCGATGACCGGCGAGAGAAAGAAGCCCTTGGTCGTAGCGTCGTCATAAATCGCGTCGCCGATCACGCGCAGATCTTTGCCGACCGCCTCGACGGCTTTCGCTTCGTCGGCGAGTTGAAAGACCGCCAGCGCGTATCGGCGCGCAACCGTTTCGTTCGCCATTAGCTTCGTCCACCGCGTTCGAGCGTCGAAAGGAACGAGCCGACCAGCTCGCGGTTTACGCGATCGTCGACGCGCTGTTGCGCTTGCGTGCGCGCAAGGGTGAGCGCTTGGTCAAGCAGATCGTCGCGCAAACGCTCGCGTGCGGCGGCGCGGCTGCGTCCGAGTTCGCCCTGCGCGTTGGCGATGCTGCGTTCGCCGGCGTTTCGCGCTTCGGTAAGCATCGCCTCACACTCCGCCTTCGCTTGCGCTTCGACGCGCTGACGGATGGCCGCGGCGTCGCGGTGAGCGTTCTCAATCTCGCCGCGCAGCGACTCGAGCAGCGCCTTGGCATCGTCGCGATGACGCTCGGCCTCGGCAACTTGCGCGTTGGCGTTCTCTTGCGCATGCAGCACCGCCGGCTGGAGGTACTTCATCCACGCCCACACGAGCAGAATGATGAACAGAATCGCCGAGAGGACCTGACTCCAAAGCGCGACGGCTTCGTAGTTCATCATGCACTCTCCGCGAGGGCGCGCTGCACCATCAGATCGGCAAGTTCTCGAACAGTCTGCGGTTCGTTTGCGCGGGCTGACTGCAGCTCGGCCGCCACGGTGCGCTCGGCTTGCGCGATGATCTCCGAGGCTCTCGCGTTGGCGTCGGCGGAAATCGAACCCGCTTCGTTCGAAGCCTTTGCACGCTCTGCTCCAAGCAGCTGTTCTGCCTCACGCCGCGCGGCCGCGCGAATGCTCTCCGCCTGCGTGCGCAGCTGGTGCGCCTCGGCTTGGTAGCGATCGTAATCGTTCGTCACGCTGTTGATGTACTCGCGGCGTTTGACGATCGCTCTCGAAACGGGACGAATGAAGACCACGTTCAAAATCGCGAAAAAGATCACGAAATTGATCAGTTGGACCAAAAACGTTCCGCCGTTGAATTGGAGAAACATGCGCGGCTTTTGGCTCCGGTGTTACTTCACGAAGGCCGTGATGAGGGTCGGAACCTTCGCCACGACGATGAGAATGTAGAACGAGAGCGCAATCGCGATGAACGGCACCGCTTCCAGAACGCCGACGCCCAGGAACATGAAGGTGAAGATGTTCGAGCGGGCTTCCGGTTGACGCGCGATGGCCTCGACGGCTTTCGACGCGACGTTGCCGTCGCCGACGGCCGAGCCGAACGCTACGCCCGAGATAATGATACCGAAGGCGAGGAACGCCATGCCGATGATAAACGCTTGCGGATTCAAGGACTTTCCTTTCTCAGTGCTCCTCGGAAATCGCCAACGAAAGATAGACGATTGCGAGCAGGGTGAACACGAACGCTTGGACGGTGCCGACGAAAAAGTTGAAAAATTGGATGAAGAGCGGCACGACCGTGACGATGAGCGACAGATTCACCGGTCCGAGCATCACCTTGGCGGTGATGATCGAGGCGACGATGATGAACAGCAGCTCACCCACGAAAATGTTGAAGAACAGACGCGCGAAGAGCGTGGTGGGGCGCAGCACTTCGTCGATGACGTTTAGCGGAAAGAGTATCGGAAACGGCTTGAAGAGGTGCTTGAGGTAGGCCGGACCCTTCTTGCGAAACGCGACGAACTGAATGAGCAAAAACACGACGATCGCGTAGGGGAGCACCGTGTTCAGATCGGAGGTCGGCGAACCGCCGAACGGCAGGCCCAACACCTTGAAGGGAAGCATGCCGAACTGGTTCAGCAAGAAAATAAAGATGAAGAGTGCAACGAAGAACGGGACGAACGGCTCACCTTCCGGCCCGAGCACGCCGTACGAAAGATCGGCGATGAAGTTCATCACGCCTTCGACGATCGTTTGCCGCTTGGTAAGGCGAGCGCTGCGGTAGCTCGCTCCGACGACGCCGAAGAACACAAGCGCGATGGCCATGACGAGCCACGTCGTCATGATCGTGTCGGCGTGTACTTGGCCCAGACCCGGCCAATTCCACGTTATGTGTTCGCCTATTTGTTCGTGCACGAACTATGCTTTCGTCGATATGCGCTTCGCAGGCTCAGCCCATAAAACGCGAGCGGCAGAAAGAACCCGATGAAATAGCACCCAAGCGTCCATAAAGAAGAAACCCGGAGCGCCAGCACCACGGGTACTATACCGAAGAGGCCCAGCCGGAGAAAACTACTTAAGACAAACACCGGCACGTTCCGGCGTTCGAGCAGTCGTTCATTTCCGGCCATCGACAGCAAGGCGTTTGCCACTCCGCAGACTCCACCCACGACGAGCGCAAGGGCGAACCAAGGGTACCACCAGGCGAGGGGGAGAGCAGAGATGGCGACGACGAGCAGCGACCCGAGCGACGCCCTCCGCTTCAAGGTTTTATAGAGGGCTTCGTCCGCCGCCGCTTCGGCGGGGGTGTAAGTACGGCGACTCGGGGCGCTCTCCTCCCACTCGTCATCCCAGCTCATGAGGAGCGAATCGCGTCCGCGACGAGCCGGAAGGCCGCATAGCCGCCGAGCGCCACGCCCGCAAAAAACGCATAAACGACGATGTCGCCGCGGCCGGTCCGGTGGTCCGCGATGATGCCGGCGACGATCGCCACGATGACGGTCGCCGCAAAGGTGCCGCCCGCCGCGATGATGGCCAGCGGCCCCTTCATGCAGATTGAGCTTCGAACGGTTCGGGATAGTCGGCGTCGCGAAGGCGTGCGAGCAGCCAGGCGACGATGCGCTCGGAGGCGTGGCCGTCACCGTACGGGTTCACCGCCCGCGACATGCCTTCGTAATAGGCGCGATCCGTGAGCAGTCGCGTCGAGGCCTGAACGATGCGTTCGCGCGTATGTCCGATCAGCTCGAGCGTACCTGCGTGCACGCCTTCCGGTCGCTCCGTTTCGTCGCGCATTACGAGCACGGGTTTGCCCAGACACGGCGCCTCTTCTTGAATCCCGCCGGAATCCGTGAGCACGAACGTGCAGTCGCGCACGGCGCTGACCATCTCGCCGTAACTGAGCGGATCGTCGAGGACGACGCCGTCCTGCGTTCCGAGCACGGCGTAGGCGACCGGCCGAACGCGCGGCGAGGGATGTACGGGCCAGAGAATTTGCGGGCGCATCGGCAGCTGCACGATCTCGCGCATGGCTTCGCACATCTCGCGCATGTGCGCGTGATTTTCCCGGCGGTGCGCCGTCACGACGATGATCGGCCGCGACGGATCGAGTTTCTCCCAGTTGGGTGCTTTCGGCAAATCGCTGCGATCCGCAGTTTCCAAGAATGCATCGATGACCGTGTTTCCGGTGACGATGATGTTTTGGTCGGGAACGTTTTCTTGCAGTAGGTTCTCGCGCGCAAGCGAGGTCGGAGAGAAATGATACGATGCAATCGTGCCGGTGAGGCGCCGGTTCATTTCTTCAGGGAAAGGCACCCACGGATCGCTCGTGCGAAGGCCGGCCTCAACGTGTCCGACCGGAATCTGCTGATAAAATGCGGCTAGCGACGCGGCGGTACTCGTGGTCGTATCGCCGTGAACGAGCACGACGTCGGGCTGCGCGATTTTGAGCACGCCTTCCATGCCGATGAGCACGCGCGTCGTGATGTCGGTGAGCGTCTGGTCCGGCGTCATGATGTCGAGATCGTAATGTGGCCGAATCTTGAACAGATCGAGCAAATCGTCGAGCATTTGCCGATGCTGAGCCGTCACGCAAACGATCGAGTCGATTTGCGGGTGCGCGTCGAGAGCATGCACTACTGGGGCCATCTTGATGGTGTCGGGGCGCGTGCCGAACACGCACATCACGCGCAAGGTGCGGCTCATAGGAGAAAACTCCCCGTGGGCGCCGCAACAGCCGGGAACTTGCTGAGCCCTCCCGCCAAGAAGAGCGCGACGGCTCCGAGCACGATGCAAATGGCGTAGATGAGCAATACCGCTTGTCTCACATTCAGTCCGTAGCGGAAGATGAGTTGATGATGGAAGTGGCCGCGATCCGCTTCGGTGATCCGCTTGCCGGCACGCGCGCGGCGATAAATCGCCGCCGCCGTATCGAGAATCGGCAGCGCCAGCACGACGAGCGGCGCGATGAGGCCCACGGCGATTGCGGTTTTGCTGGTGCCGATAATCGAAACCGTTGCGAACACGTAGCCGATGAACAATGAGCCCGAATCGCCCAAGATGATACGCGCAGGATTGAAATTGTACGGCAAAAAGCCGATCGCGGCGCCGGCCAACGCGATGACGACCAGCGCGACCACGGGGTTGTCCTTCGTGAGTGCGATCATGAACAAGAACAGGCACGAGATCCCCGTGAAGCCGGTCAGCAATCCGTCGAGCCCGTCGATGAAGTTTATCGCGTTCATCATGCCCAGATACCAGAGCAAGGTGATGGGTACGCTGAACCACACGGGAAAGTCGACGTACTGGTGTGTGAACGGCAGTTGCACGTCGGCGATTTGAAAACCGTAGATCAGCGAAATGCCCGCGACGACGATCTGCGCGATGAATTTGTTGCGCGGCCGCATTCCCATGAGGTCGTCCCAAAGTCCGACGCCGAGGATGAGCATGCTGCCGAACAGCAGGCCGACGAGATTGTGCACGTTCGCGAGCTGATCGCGCAGCTGCTGGGAAAGCGGCTCGTGCGGATCGACCGGGAAGAAACCGTGCGTGCGCGTGAGCGCAATGCCGAGCACCGCGAAGAGCGCGAACGCAAATCCGAAAAACACGGCGATACCGCCGATGCGAGGCTTGGGCACCTCGTGCATCCGCCGCTCGTCCACCTCGTCCATCATGCCGACGTGATGCGCGAGGCGGATGATGAGCGGCGTAAGCAGCGTCGACACGATGCCGGCCAGCGCGAGCGCCGCTATACAAAGGTACACTGCATTCACGAGCGCAGGCCCTCGAGCGCCGCAAACGGCATTAGGCCGACACCGGCTTCTGAAAGCAATTCCTGCGCAATCGGATCGGGATAGGCAACCTCGTACACGATTTTTCGAACACCCGCGCTGATCAGCAGCTTCGAGCAATTCACGCACGGCTGGTGCGTGCAATACGCAATCGAATCCGCAAGGTTTACGCCATGCAGTGCAGCCTGTACGATTGCGTTCGCTTCCGCGTGCGTCGCGCGCATGCAGTGATCGTTCACGAGCATGCAGCCCACTTCCGTACAGTGCGGCACGCCGCGCGGCGATCCGTTGTACCCGGTCGTCAGAATGCGGTGCTCGCGTACCAGCACGCAGCCTACAGACGCGCGCGGGCAGGTCGCGCGCGTGGCAACCGTGCGCGCGATTTGCATGAAGTATTCATCCCAACCCGGGCGCATGCGTCTTATGCGTTCTCCCGCGGGCGAACCGCGACCGGTACGGAGCTCGTGCTGCCGAACATGCGATCGCCGGCGTCGCCGAGTCCCGGAACGATGTAGCCGTGATCGTTCAACCGTTCGTCGAGCGAGCCCGTGACGATGCGCACGTTCGGGTGCGCGGCGTGAATCGTGCGTACCCCTTCAGGCGCGGCGATGAGACTGATGAACGTCACCTCCGTCGCGCCGCGCGTGGCGAGCGCGTCGATCGCCGCAGTACCCGAGTTTCCCGTGGCAAGCATCGGATCGAGCACGAACACGTGTCGCTGGGAGAGATCGTGCGGCACGTTCGCATAATACGGCACCGGCTGCAGCGTCTGCGGATCGCGATAAAATCCCAAATGCGCGACGACCGCGTCGTCGATGACCTCCAGGAATCCCGGCAATAGGCCGAGGCCCGCGCGAAGGATCGGCGCGACGACGGGGCGCACGGCGATGCGCCGCACGAGCGTCGGCATGATGGGCGTCACCACGTGCTCTTCGCGCATCGGCAGATTGTGCGTCGCCTCGTAGGCGAGAAACGCGCCGAGTTCTTCCATGAGCTTGCGAAAAATGGGCGTCGGCGTATCGCGATCGCGCAGGCGCGCGAGGCGATCCGCAACCGCGGGATGATGGACGACGTGCAAACGGTCAGAGAGTGCCATGGCGCCGGCTAGGAGAGTTTGGGCTGTGCGCGCCCGAAGCCTGTTCCATGCATAGCCGTACTCTTGCCGCCGCGCTTTTCGGCGTTGCTCTGGCCGCGTATTCGGCGCTCCCCGCGCACGCGGCCGCGCCGGAATCCTATGCCGCCTTTACCGCAGGCGCACAATCCAAGCACGGCCTCTTTACGATTTGGCAGAAAGACGGAAAAGCGTATCTCGAGCTCGACGCGCAGCAGCTCGATCGCGATTACTTGGAAACGATCGTTCCGGGCAACGGCCTGGCGCAGCAGCCCGTGTGGTGGGGCGACACCGATTATCTGCCGACGGAACTCGTTCGTTTCGAACGCCGCGGCAATCAGATCGTCGTATTGTGCCCAACTGGTACGCGGCTGCGCCCGGCGATGCGTCTGCGGAACTCGCCAATGCGTCGAATTTCCCCGATACCGTCGCGGGCATCGGCGACATCGCGGCGGAAGATCCGGTCAGCGGCAAGATCGTTTTCGATCTTTCGTCACTGCTGAGCGACGAGCTCGATTTACAGAATATTCTCGATGAAGGCTTGCCTGCCGATCAGCGGTACCGGCTCAGTCCGGATCTCTCGTACATCGACTCGGTAAAGGCATTTCCGGAAAACGACGTCGTCACCGTTTCGCAAACGTGGAGCACCGACGCAAAGCACGTTATCGATACCGCGCCGGACGCGCGCAAGCTGCGCATCGACGTCGTCTACAATTTCGTTCAGCCGCCGGACGACGATTACAAACCGCGGCTGGCCGACGATCGCGTCGGCATCTACGATGACATCTATATGGATTTTGCGAACGACCGGCGCGGCGAGCGGCAGATGCGCTATCTCATTCGCTGGAACTTCGATCCGGAAGATCCGTCGCGCCCGTCGCGTGCGCGTCATCCAATGGTCATCACGCTCAGCAACACGATTCCGCCGCAGTACCGCCAAGCAATTACGGACGCGTGCTTGGAATGGAACAAGGCCTTTGCGAAGATCGGCATCCTTGACGCGGTGAAAGTTCAACCGCAACCGAGTGATCCGAATTTCGATCCCGACGATTTTCGCTATAACGTCATTCGCTGGTTAAATGAAGTACAACCAGCTTTCGGAGCCGACTCGCAGACGCTGTTCAATCCGCGTACGGGAGAAGAGATTCGCACCGGCGTCATCGTTTCAGCAGTCGAGGGGCTGAGTCCGTACCTCACGTGGAAGTACCGCGTGGATCCGGTCCGCTTCGGCCGCAACACCGATCCGACGCCGGCGAAGTTCGTGCACGACTCGATCTTCGCCGCACTCGTTCACGAGATGGGCCACAATATGGGCCTCCAGCACAATTTCATCGGATCGGAAGCCTATTCGGCCGAGGATTTGCAGAGCACCGCCTTTACCGATCGCTACGGCATAGCGACGAGCGTCATGGAATACGCGCCGCTCAATCTCTGGCCGCGCGGCACGCCCCAAGGCGAATACTTTCAAACGACGATTGGGCCGTACGACTATTACGCGATAAAATACGGCTACGCGCATATTCCCGGTGCGAACACGCCCGAAGCGGAAGTCCCGACGCTTCGCCGCTGGGCCTCGGCGTGGAGCGATCCGCGCTTCCGCTACGCATCCGACGAGGACGTCTCGTGGAACGACGGCCATGCAGCCGATCCGCGTTCGGAGCAGGGCGACCTTACGAACGATACCCTTGCGTGGTGCGCCGTGCAGATGCGCATGGATCGCGATCAAATTGCAGGCCTCAACCGCTTTTGGCCGCTGCCCGGCAACAGCTACGAGCAAGAACGCGACGCATTCTCGGCGATCGTCCGTCCCTACCTGAGCTGCCCCGTCATCGTTTCACACTTCATCGGCGGACAATATCTCTCGCGTGCGCACCGCGGCGATCCGAATTCGCAGGCACCGATCGTTCCGGTCTCCCGAGCGGAAGAGAAGCGCGCGTTCGACCTGATCGATACGTATCTCTTCAGCGCCTCGGCGTTGCCCGTGCGCGCGCAAGTCCTACAGAATCTCGGCTACGCGGAATGGGCCGGCTACGGCTACACGAGTTGGGAGGGTTACGGCAACCTGCCGACCTGGGCGTACAATCCGCCCGCGCGTCACGACTACACGCTCATTGAGCAGATCAATAGCACGCAGATGCGTGTGATCGATTTCTTCTTCCAGCCGCTCGTGCTGCAGCGCATCGACGACAATCCGCAAATGGCGACGGCTCCGACGATGTCCATTGCCGACCTCTTCGACTGGCTGCACGCGGGCATCTACGGCGACCTGGCCGACAGCAGCATCCCTACGGTTCGCCGCAACCTGCAGCAGCAATACTTGGGCAAACTCATCGACCTCGCTAACAATTCCGCGAAGGATACGCCGAGCGACGCACAATCACTCGCCCGCACACAGCTGCAACGTATCGCCCACGCCGCGCAAACCGCTTTGCGATCGCGTCATGACGAAGTGACTGCGGCGCACTTGCAAGAGCTCATTCACCGCGCTAACGCGGCATTGAAGTGAAGCCGTGCCGAAAGTCGGGCGCGTAGAGCTTCGAATTTCACAGGTCGAGGGGTTCCTCGTAACAATACAGCACGCAGACGGACGTGACATGCGCTCCGATCGCGAGGGCATCCCAACCTGGCCGTACGAGCGCGCAGCCAAAGATTCATGGACGGTTGCGGAGTGGAAGCGCGAACGCTTCCATTCGGTCTATCCGGGTTTCGAAGTCGACGTGCTCGATGCCGATCGCAATCCTGCCGCTGGGCAAACCAGGCTTGAAAGCGTACGCGATACGTACGAGTAGCTATCCCTATGGCACGTCGAACCGCGAGGTCAGTTCGTGCACGCGGTCGCGCAGTTTTTCAACTTTGGCGCGCGTCGCGATGTCTTCCAGCCCTTCGCAAATGATGCGCGCAACTTCGCGGCACTCGTCTTCACCGAAACCGCGCGTGGTGATCGCGGGCGTGCCGATACGGATGCCGCTCGCGATGAACGGTTTCTGCTGATCGTACGGAATCGCGTTCTTGTTGACGGTGATGCCGATGGCGTCGAGGTATTCCTCGGTGGCTTTGCCGGTGAGGCCTTTGACCGATACATCGACGAGCATGAGATGCGTATCGGTTCCGCCGGCTACCAGACGCAATCCACCACGCAAAAACTCTTCCGCCATGACGTTCGCGTTGCGCACCACTTGCTGCTGATACGTTTTGAAGTCAGGATGCAGCGCTTCACCGAAGGCGACGGCTTTGGCGGCGATCAAGTGCATGAACGGTCCACCCTGAATGCCGGGAAAGATCGATTTGTCGAGCGGCTGCGCCCACTTCTCGGTGCAGAGCACGAGGCCGCCGCGCGGGCCGCGCAGCGTTTTGTGCGTCGTGGACGTAACGAAATCCGCGAACGGCACGGGCGAGGGATGTAAAGCCGCAGCAACGAGGCCGGCAATGTGGGCCATGTCTACCATAAACACCGCACCGATTTCATCGCAGATCTCGCGGAATGGCGCGTAATCCATCGTGCGCGGGTAGGCGCTCGCGCCGGCGATGATCATTTTCGGTTTGTGCTCGCGCGCGATCTTGCGCAGTTCGTCGTAGTCAATGAGTTCGGTGTCTTTGCGGACGCCGTACGCAAGCGCATTGTAGAGTTTGCCGCTGAAGCTCACCTTGGTGCCGTGCGTCAAATGGCCGCCGTGCGCGAGGGACATGCCGAGCACGTTGTCGCCGGGCTGCAGCACCGCCATGAACACGGCCATGTTGGCTTGCGCGCCCGCATGCGCTTGCACGTTCGCGTGATCGGCGTTGAAGAGCAGCTTGAGGCGATCGATGGCCAAGTTCTCCGCCACGTCGACATACTCGCATCCGCCGTAGTAGCGCTTTCCGGGATAACCCTCAGCGTACTTGTTGGTCATGACGCTGCCCGTGGCTTCGCGCACCGCTTTACTCGCGTAGTTTTCCGATGCGATGAGTTCGAGATTCTCGCGCTGGCGGCGATCCTCGTTTTGAATGGCGGCGAAGACTTCGGGGTCTTGGGCTTCGACGTGGCTTAGGGACAAGATGGCCATTGGGTGTTCTTTCCTAGTGTTGAGGTTGCAAAAGCTTTTCCGGGGTCTTTGCGTCGGTAACTTCGCCGGCTTCAATATCTTTGAGCGTGCGTTGGCGCTGCGCGTCGCCGTACTCGAAGAGCTGCTCGACGCGCCACGCGTGGCGTCCGCCGTCGAAGCCGGTATTCAGAAAGACGTCGACCAAACGTTCCAGCATTTCCCAGCCGGTGAGCCGTTCGGAAAGGGCCAAGACGTTTGCGTTGTTGTGGCGGCGCGACAGTTCGGCTTGCAGCGGGTCGAACACCGCCGCGCAACGCACGCCCGGTACTTTGTTGGCGGCCATCGCGATGCCCAAGCTCGACCCGCAAACGACGATGCCGCGCTCCGCTTGACCCGATGCGACTGCTTCACCAACCACATAACCGTACTGCGGATAGTCGACCGGCGTTTCGTCGCACGTGCCGTAATCGAGCACGGTGTGACCTTGTGCGCGCAACAGCTGCGCGACGCGATTTTTCACTTCGAAGCCGGCATGATCGGCTCCCATTGCAATGGTCATGGTCAAAAGGCGATTCTAGCGGGCGGCAGAACGCCCTTTTCCCATGAAACTCGCCTGCTCCAGCACCGCGTTCGACGAACAGCTTCGCGGCGATCGGCTGACGCAACTCGAGTGGATCGATCTCTGCGCGCACGAGCTGGCAGCCGACGGCGCCGTTTTCGACGTGCGGCATTTTCCGAGAACCGATACGGACTACCTCGCCCAGACCAAGAAGATGGCCGTCGACCTGGGTTTGACGGTCGCCGCGCTGCGCCACGACGGGTTTTTCTCGGCCGGCGAAGCGGTAATGGAGCAGGCATTGGAAATGGCGCTTGCACTCGGGGCGCCGCTGCTCTGCGCACCGCTGGCTCCCGAAACCGCGGCGGCATGGCCGCAGGTTCTCGCGCAGTTGGGCAATGCGACCGCGCTTGCGAAGCGGCACAACGTCACGCTCGCGGTCCGTAACGCGCCGCACACCTTTGCCGCGAGTTCGCACGATCTCAAACGCGTTTCAAAAGAAGCCGATTCCGCGTGGCTGCGTTACGGTCCGGATTTCGGCACGCTTGACGCGGGCAGCGACCCACGAGACCTTACAGCGAAAACCGTGTTGGTGTGGGCCCGCGCTTCCGACGATACGGAACCGGCAGCACAGTTGCTCGGCGATTTCCGCGGCTTCGTCGTGTTTGATGCGCCCGCAGGCGATGCAGCTGTCGAGGAAATGAAAAACGCGCTTCGCCGTTGGCGAACCGCGTTCGTAGTCGACCGCACGTAGCGTCTTTCGCACAAGGTCCGAACCTGCGTTCTCGCAGGTGGGTGCGGCCCGGGCGCCAGTCCGGCAACCGTGAAGGCCAAGCCGGGCTGTCGTGACCGGAGCTGATGCTCCCTATGTTATCTCGTTGGTCCAGCACCTATGGTACGCTGCGCGCCATGCGCAGTCGACGTTCCCACTGTACCATTGCGGTCAAGTCTTGACAGAAGGCCTTAATGTCGTGATTTGCAGGCATGATCTCCATACCTGCGGATGCTCGCTCGGACTACGCGCTGGCACGCGCGTATCTGTGCCGCGACGGCGATGAACGCCGTTTGTTCGAACGGCTAGACAGTAGCTCGCGGCATTTTCATTTGACGACCAATCGTCATGACGACGATCATTTCGATCCGAATACGAACACTATTGCGTGGGATCCGTACAGCGCGCTGCGCACGACGCGCGGAGGAACGCAATCGCCGGCGCTCGGCTTGGGACACGAGATTGCACATGCGGTCGAAGCGCCGCAACGAGAGGCGCGGCTCAGTGCGCGCGCGCTGCCCGGCTATGACAACGCGGAAGAGCGACGCGTAATTCGCGGGAGTGAACGGCACGCCGCCCATACGCTCGGCGAGGGCGTGCGATTCGACCATCGCGGCAAGGCGTTCCACGTAGCGACCCCCGTTTCTCGCTGAGGTGCGCTGGGTACAGGAGCTGCAGTTCAATGGATAAGCCAAACGAAAAAAAGCGCGACCTCGTCGGTCACCCGAGCGATTACGGCAGCCGCACGCTAGACGACGAAGAGCGGCAGCGCATCGAGCGCGGGGAGATTGGCCGAACCGCGGATGGCGACCCGAGCGTCGAGCGCGGCACGGCCGACTCCGCAGTCAGCCGCAACGACCCGCGTGACGGCGAATAACGCCCGACGAGGTGAGAACCGCTAGAGCAGTGCAGGAATGCGCCGCTCTTCGCATTCAATGCCCGAGAATGCCCCTTTCGCTCTCCCTCACGACGCTCGAGCTTCCGCTCGTTCATCCGTTTACTATTGCGCGCGGCACCGAAGACATGGCGCGCACCGCCGTTTTTCGCATCTCGTGGAAAGGTTTTGAAGGCCTCGGCGAGTCCGTGCCCATACCGCGCTACGGCGAATCGGTCGAAAGCGTGATCGCGTATTTTCGCGAGTATCCGCCGCGCGGCGACGATCCATATCTGCTCGACGAGCTGCTCACCGACGACATTCCGCCGGCTGCACGCTGCGGACTCGACATTGCGCTGCACGATCTGATCGGCAAGGACCTCGATAGGCCACTGTACCGTTTGCTCGGCCTCGATCCGGCAAAAGCGCCCGTAACATCCTTTACCATCGGCATCAGCGATCGCGAGACGACGCTGCGCAAAGTTGCGGAAATCGGCAATCACCCGATAATGAAAGTGAAACTCGGCCTGGGCAGCGTGCGCGAGGAAGTCGAAACGATCGAACTGATCCGCAGCAAGTACACCGGCACGATTCGGATCGATGCCAACGAAGGCTGGACGCCCGAGCAGGCAGTTGAGGTGCTGCACGAGATGGAGCGCTTCGACATCGAGTTTTGCGAGCAGCCGATCAAAGCGGGGTCTCCGGAGAAACTTCGCTACATCAAAGAGCATTCGAAGATTCCGATCGTCACCGACGAGGATTCGCTGCGCGCCGAAGATTTGCCGAAGCTCTACGGCTGTGTGGACGGCGTCAACGTCAAGCTGGCCAAATGCGGCGGCATACGCGCCGCCGTGAAGATGATTCACACCGCTCGGGCGCTCGGAATGAAAATCATGCTCGGGTGCATGGTGGAAAGCCAAATCTCCGCAACCGCGGCCGCGCAAATCTCGCCGCTCGTCGATTGGGCCGACATCGACGGCCCGTTCCTCACGAAAAACGATCCCTTCTCCGGAATGACTTATCGCAACGGCAAGATCGTGCTGCCCGACGGACCGGGCCTGGGTGTACGGGAGAAAGCGATTGCTTAACACACGCCGGCGCTATGTCGTGCTCGCCCCAAACTGCTTTGCGAACAATGCGAAGACCGCGCACGGCGTCGTTCGTTACAGCAGCGATGAAACCGTCGCGGTTATCGATCCGTCAGTCGCCGGAAAACGCGTGCGCGACGTGCTTCCGTACTTGCAAAGCGACGCTCCTATCGTCGAAGACGTTTCGCAAGCACTTGCGTACAAGCCGACCTCGCTGTTGATCGGCACCGCACCGAAAGGCGGAAAGCTCCCGCCGGATTGGCGCGCGCAAGTGCTCGCCGCCATCGATGCGGAGCTCGAGATCGTCAGCGGTTTGCACGACATGCTCGGCGACGATCCGGAGTTTGCCGCCGCCGCGCAGCGGAAGGGCGTATCGATTTGGGACGTGCGCAAGCCGCCCGAAGTGCCGCTTTTCACGGGCGAAGTGTATGAGGTGCGCGCACCCATTGCGCTGGCCGTCGGCAACGACTGCGCGGTGGGCAAGATGACCGTGATGCTCGAACTGGCGCGCGCCGCGAAAGAAAGCGGACGGAACGCGGAGTTTGTCGCGACGGGGCAAACCGGCATCATGATTGCGGGTTGGGGCATTTCGGTGGACCGCGTCATTTCGGATTTCGCAACCGGAGCGGCGGAGCAACTCGTCCTTGAAGCTGCTCGCCGCAATCCGGACTACATTCTGGTCGAAGGCCAAGGCGGCATCAATCATCCTGCCTATGCGCCCGTAACGCTCTCATTGATGTTCGGCTCGGCACCCGATGCGCTGATTCTCGTCGTCGATCCAAAACGGACATACATCGAAGTGTATGAGACGCCGACGCTTTCCTATCGCGCGCTCATTCGCACGTACGAAGCGCTGTGCGGGACAGTAAAGCCGGCGAAAGTCGTCGGCATCGCACTCAACACGCACGGCCTTTCGGACGAGCGCACGCGTGAAGAAATCGAACGGGCACGAGCCGAGACGCAGCTTCCGGCGGACGACGTCGTGCGTTTCGGCCCGCACGCATTGTGGTCCGCAATCGAGCCGCAGCTCAAAAAGTCCGCGCCGCTCTCCGCAGAGGTGAACGTATGAAGATTGCCCGGATTCTTGCACTGCTCGCCGCATGTGCGCTGGCACTGGCTTCGTGCACGAAGACGGGCGGCCCGACAGCCGCGGGCGGGCACAATCCGTGGACCCAGCCGGGAGTTTTGCGGCTCGGCGAACCCGACGAACCGGACAGCCTCAATCCGATGTTCGGCCACACCGTCG
>Ga0209168_10001109_pt1 | contig 22074 bp, 19 predicted proteins | sample Coa_R1_FD_187156 | JGI IMG/M metagenome (GOLD analysis project Ga0209168, IMG submission 187156) | Surface soil microbial communities from Centralia Pennsylvania, which are recovering from an underground coalmine fire - Coalmine... | ecosystem: Environmental > Terrestrial > Soil > Unclassified ...
CTCGAACTCTTTACGGAATTTCTTCACGAATCCAATCGTCGGCATCGCGGCCGCATCCCCTAGCGGACAAAACGTCCGCCCCAGCATGTTCTCCGCCAGGTACTGCATGTTATCGATGTCTTTTTTCACGCCGCCGCCGTTGTGAAACCGGATTAGCGTCTTCTTCAACCAGTCCGTTCCCTCGCGGCACGGGATGCACCATCCGCAACTTTCATGCTGATAGAACTTCATCGTGCGCAGCGCGAATTTCACGATGCATTGCGCGTCGTCCACGACCACCACACCGCCCGACCCCAGCATCGATCCCGCCTTCGCCACCGAATCGAAATCCATCGCGACGTCGATTTCGTCCACCGTCAGGCACGGACACGAAGCTCCGCCCGGCACAACCGCCTTCAACTTCCGCCCATTCGGAATCCCGCCGCCAACCTCATAAATCATCTTCCTCAGGTTGTAGCCCATCGGCAGTTCATAGACACCCGGCTTCGCGATGTTCCCGCTCAGGCAGAACAGCCGAGTGCCGCCGTTCTTCGGAGTTCCCAGCTTTGCGAACCAATCCGCGCCGCCCAGAATAATGTGCGGAACGTTTGCCAGCGTCTCCGCATTATTAATGACCGTCGGCCCGCCCCACAGTCCAACCACAGCAGGGAAGGGCGGCCGGATTCTCGGCACTCCGCGCTTTCCTTCCAGCGACTCCATCAGCGCCGACTCTTCGCCAACTTCATACGCCCCGGCACCGCCGTGCCAGTAAATGTCCAGGTCACGCCCGCTACCGAAAATGTTCTTCCCGACGAATCCCTTGGCATAGGCGTCCTTGATCGCCTTCTGCATGATGTTCGACAGGTACCGGTATTCGCCGCGGATGTATATGTATCCGCTCTTCGCGCCCACCGCCAAGGCGGCGATCATCACGCCCTCGATCACCGAATGCGGATCGTGCTCGAAAATCAGCCGGTCTTTGCACGTTCCCGGCTCGCTCTCATCGCCATTGCACAGGACATATTTCGGTTTGGCCGACTGCTTCGGCACAAACGACCACTTCATCCCCGTCGAGAACCCGGCCCCGCCGCGTCCCCGCAGCCCCGAATTCTTGACCTCATTAATAATGGCGTCCGGCTCCATGCCAAGTGCCTTCTGCACGGCCTTGTAGCCGTCCAGTGCGAGGTAGCGGTCAATGTCGGTAGCCCCCATGCCAAACCGCTTGGAGACAACCTTCACCTCGTCGGGATGTGATACCAGATCAGCCATGAAAAAATTGAGCGATTGAGCGATTGTGTGATTGAGTGATTTGGTGGTTTTGACTTTCAATCGCCAAATGACTCAATCACACAATCGCAAAATTACTGCGTTCCTTTCTTCCGATACTCCTCAATCACCCGCTCCATCTTCTCCGGCGTCAGGTTCTCATGAAAGTCATAATTCACCTGCGCCGCCGGAGCCCAGCTGCATGCCCCGATGCACTCCACTTCTTCCAGTGTGAACATGCCGTCGGGAGTCGTCTGCTTGTGCCCGATTCCAAGTTTCTTCGCGCAATGATGCAGGATCTCTTCTCCCCCGCGCACCATGCAGCTGATATTCGTGCACACCTGCACGTTGTACTTGCCCCGCGGCTTTGTGGTCAGCATCGAGTAGTAGCTGATCACGTTCCGCACTTCGAGCTCCGTCAACTCCAGCCGTCCGGCAATTTCCACAATAACTTCGTCGCTCAGGAATCCAACCTCATCCTGCGCATACAGCAGGGTAGGCACCAGCGCCGACCTCTTCGTCGGATAATGCGGCACCATCTCCGCAAACCGCGCCTCGAATTCGTCAGAAAACCTCATACGATTGAGTGATTTTGCTATCGGGTCATTGTGCGATTGAAAGCTATACCGCACTTCTGGCAGTACGTTGTGAGGCGGCGAAAATCGCCGTTAGTTCATTGGCTTCTTTAAGCAGCGCCTCTGTTTTAGTCAATGGAACAATCCCCGACTCGGTCATCAACTCCAACCACAAAATTGCCTCATCAGCTTCTTCAACTACTACACCTATCTTCGCTACAAACTCCGCCTTGGACCTCGCTCTGCATACGGCCCGATAATTCGCCGCAATCGAAGTACTGCATCGAAGAAGCTGTTTTCCTAAAACCTGCGTATCAGTGCTGTACGGCAGCGACCGATAAAGCCGGATGATCCGCAGCGCAAAAGCCTTCGTCCGATCCCGAAACTGCTCCGGCTGACTACGAACCACGTGCCACCTCAAATCAATCGCTCAATGGCCCGATCACAAAATCACTCAATCTACCGGTCTATCTCCCCCAGTACGATATCAATCGACCCGATTGCCGCCACCACGTCCGCAATCAGTCTCCCCTCGCACATCTTCGCCAGCGTCTGCAAATTCGCGAAGCAAGCCGACCGCATATGCACCCGGTACGGCTTCGCCGTTCCATCGCTCACGATGTAATACCCCATTTCTCCCCGCGGCGACTCGATCGCCTGATAAACCTCACCTGCCGGGACCGCAAAACCTTCCGTAATAATCTTAAAGTGATAGATGAGGGACTCCATCTGAGTCTTCATCTGCTCCCGCTCCGGCAGCACGATCCCCGGAGCGTTTGCCTTGATCGGCCCTTCCGGCATTCCATCGAGCGCCTGCCGCACAATTCCAATCGACTCGCGCAACTCCTGCACCCGGCACATGTACCGCGCGAATACGTCGCCTTCCTGCGAAACCGGAACCTTAAACTGGAACTTCTCGTAGCTCGAGTAAGGCATGTCGCGCCGCAAGTCGATATCGACTCCGCTGCCCCGCAGCGTCGGCCCCGTCGCTCCCAGCGCAATCGCATCTTCCGCTGTCATCTTGGCGACGCCCTTGGTCCGCATCAGCCAGATCGGATTCCCCGTCAGCAGGTTCTCGTACTCATCCACTTTCTCCGGGAAATAGCCCGCAAAATCCCGCACCCGGTCGAACCATCCCAGCGGAGGCTCCAGCGCGATCCCGCCCACGCGGAAATACGACGTCATCATCCGCTGTCCGCTGACCGCCTCAAACATCTTCAGGATCTCTTCGCGCTCGCGGAAGCAATATAAGAAGACCGTCATCGCGCCGATATCCATGGCGTGCGTGCCCAGCCACACCAGGTGCGAATTGATGCGGGTCATCTCATTCAGCAGCACCCGCAGCCACTGCGCTTTCGGAGGAATCTCCAGCCCCAGCAACTTCTCCACTGCCAGCACGTAGCAGAGATTATTGGTCATCGGGCAGAGATAATCGATCCGGTCCGTCAGCGGCACCACCTGCTGATAGAACTTCGCCTCGCAGGTCTTTTCAATGCCGGTATGCAGGTAGCCAATATCGGGCATCAACCGCACCACGGTTTCGCCGTCAATTTCCAGCAGCACGCGCAACACGCCATGGGTCGAAGGGTGTTGCGGACCCATGTTCAGGATCATCGTGCGATCTTGCCCGGGCTCAAGAACGGGGGTGGGCGTCAGCGATGCCATCAGCGATAGCCCTCCACCGGATAATCCTTCCGCAGCGGATGTCCATCCCAATCCTCCGGCATCATGATGCGCCGCAAATAAGGATGCCCCGTAAACCTCACGCCAAACAGGTCGTACACTTCGCGTTCAAAGAAATTCGCCCCCGCCCAGACCGAGGTCAGCGACTCCACCGCCGGACTCGCGCTGTTCAAGCGAACCTTTAACCGCACCCGCTCTTTATTAGGAATCGAAAGCAGATGATAGATCACTTCAAACCGCGGCTCCGACGGATACCAATCCACGCAAGTAATATCCGACAGGAAATTGAACGGGCAGGTCGCATCCTGCTTCAGCAGTGCGCAGGCCTCGCGGATATCGCTCCGGTCGACCACGATCGTCATCTCATCGCGGTCATACTTAATGCTCTGGATGACGTCCTGCTTCCAACCCAGCAGCCGCGCCACCGCAGGATGGTTCTTCAGTTGTTCCAGATCAGTAATGGCAGGAGCTAAGGGCATTATCGGCGATCGCCCCCTGTCGCAGTTTCACCCCAGTCCAGGACGCCCTTCTTCCACACATAAAAGAAGCCCACCAGAAAAATGCCGATATACACGAACATTTCCCACAGCCCGAACCGTTTCAGGTCACGCAAGATCACGGCCCATGGATAGATGAAAACCGCTTCTACATCGAACAGAATGAATAGCATGGCAACCAGGTAGAACTTCACCGAGAAGCGCTGCCGCGAGTCGCCAACCGGGGTCATTCCGCATTCATATGGGGACATCTTGGCGCGGGTAGGCTTCCGTTGCCCGATGATCCAGGAAAGCAGAATAATCGCGCCCGCAATACAGCCCGCCATACAAATATGGATCAGAAACGGGAGGTAGCGTGCGAAGTAATTGTCGGGCATAGTCCCAGCTATATATAATTCGCGCCAATGATTGCTTAAACGTTCTAGATTATGGGCTTGCACACAACAGTGTCAAGGGAACGCGAAATACATTTTGAGGAAAACACAGAACGATTTTCTAAATTGTGCGATTGAGTCATTGAGCGATTGAAAATCGACCGAGAATTCTTATGCTAAGGTTTCCAATCACGCAATCACCCAATCGCGAAATGACTCAATCCCTATGATCTTCGGCTTCAATACCGACGTGAAACACGTGGACACCATCTACCACGTCCAGAGCGAAGCCCGCGAAGGCGAGCTCCTGCTTCAAACCCAGGTCTTCGTTCGCGGACGCTGCATCGGCAAGAAGGCCACGTCCTACGCGGCCAAGGCCGCCGAGACGCAATTCGGAGACGCGCAGAAGGAGCAGCTTCTCCGCGAGCAGCACCGCCTTGTCCTCGACGCGATCCGCGAAGGCAAGCTCGACAATGTTCTCGATCATCCCGAGCCCGAAGCCCTCGCCACGGTGAAAGAACTCGAAGTGCAGTGGCTGAACTCCGACTCCGTCCTCGCCGACAAGAATCTCACCATGCAGCTCCGCGTCACCGAAGGCGGCACCGCAGCCTCCGGCGCGCGCCTCACATTCCGCTTCGCGCGTCCCGGATCCGCTCCCTTCTACACCCAGGCCGTCGCCGATTCCGGCGGATCCGCCGAAATCAAAATCGAAGTCGAAGAATCCGGCCTGCCCGATTCCTCGCTCCTGGTCCAAGCCAACTTCGAAGGCCGCACCACCACAAAGAAATTCATCCTCCGCAAAGCCGAATGACGCTTCATATCAACGGAGAGCCGCGAGATTTCCCCGACTCTCCCGACCCCTTCACCCTCGCCGCCCTCATCGACTCCCTCGGCATGAAATCCGACCGCGTCGCCGTCGAACTCAACCGCGACATCGTCCCCCGCGACCGCTGGTCCCAGACCACCCTCAACGAAGGCGACCGCCTCGAAATCGTCCACTTCGTCGGCGGAGGCCGGTAATCGAAATTCCTCACCACGGGGGCGCCGAGGCGCTGAGCATCAACAAGCAAACTCCAGAATCCTTTGCTGCCTCCGCGACTCCGTGTCTCCGTGGTGAAGATCAGTTGTTTCCGCTGGTTCCCAGGAACTCCCTTAGTCACTAACTCCTTCCTTTTCTTTGCTTGATCCACAGCAACTCATGCCTAGAATGTCTGAAACATTTTGCACAGCCGTCGATTGCATCGAAATGGGTGACCAAAAGGTCCCGGAAATACTTCGGTAACCTCGTCCGACGACTATCGACGTGCTAGAAAAGCTTCTTAGGGAATTTCGGGCCAAGGCGCGAAGAGCGATCAACGGAGGAACACATGGTCGGTGAACTGGATGTCCTGAACGAATGGATTCCGGAACAGATGCAGCCGGGTACCGTCTTTGTGCTCGAAAACGCCGGCGAGATCGGCGAGAAAGAGGATCCCTACTGGGCCGTGCTCGCCTGCCCGTCCTGCGGCATGCTCGGCCTGATCACCCGCAAGCAGATCAACGGATTGCTCCCCGTCATCTGCGGCTCCGAAACCTGCTCCGCCCAATTCTTCATCCGCGACGCCGAGGTAGTCGTCCGCAAGCCGTTCTAAAACGAACCATTCCGATTCTCAAAGCGATATCATCCGTAAACATCCTGTCATCCTGAGGCGCAGTTTTTAGCGCCGAAGGACCTATGCATTTTGCCCGCAGCGCCAATGCCGCCGGCCAAATGCACAGATCCTTCGCCGCCAAAGTCTGCGGCTCAGGAGGACAAGTTCTTTATTCAGCATTCAACAATCAGCATTCAACATTCAAAATTCAAAATTCTTCGTCACGGCACGGTCTTCAGCGCCACCGGAACCTGCTCCACAATCTCAATCCCGAACCCTTCCAGCGCCGCCACCTTCTTCGGACGATTCGTCAGCAGCCGGATCCTCCTCAAATTCAGGTCCGACAGAATCTGCGCCCCAATCCCAATCTCCCGCTGCACGCGCTTCTCGCTGCCATCGTATAACGACGGAAGCGTCCGCCCTCCGTGGAACCGCATCGCCGTCCGCTCGCCCACTTTCTCGATCGAGAATCCCTGCGACGTCTGATGCAGATAGATCAGCGCTCCCACGCCCTCGGCCGCAATCCGCCGCATCGAGCCTTCCAGCGTCGCATGACATTCGCAGCCCGTCGCGCCAAACACGTCGCCCATCAGGCAGTGCGCGTGCATCCTCACCAGCACCGGCTCTTCGGCGTGTTCGATATCTCCCCGCACCAGCGCCACGTGCGACTCGCCTCCATCCACCTCGCTCGAATACGCGATGAGCCGGAACTCTCCAAACCGCGTCTCGATCATCGCCTCGCCGACGCGGTTGATGTAGCGCTCATGCGCCATCCTGTACCGGATCAGTTCCGCCACGGTCAGCATCTTCATCTTGTGCTCGCGGCAGAATTCCGTCAGGTCGGGCACGCGCGCCATGCTGCCGTCGTCTTTCATGATTTCGCAGATCACGCCCGCCGGAATCATCCCGGCCAGCCGCGCCAGGTCTACCGAAGCTTCCGTCTGTCCTGCCCGGACCAGCACTCCGCCCTTCCGCGCCCGCAGCGGAAACATGTGTCCCGGACGCGCCAGGTCCGACGGCTTCGTCGCCGGATCGATCGCCACCTGGATCGTCCGCGCCCGGTCGTGCGCCGAGATGCCCGTCGTCACCCCCTGCCGCGCATCAATCGCCTCGCAGAACGCCGTCCCATACTGCGACGTATTCTCGTTCGTCATCGGACCGAGATTCAGATACTCGAGCCGCTCCTCCGTCATGGCCAGGCAGACCAGCCCGCGTCCATACTTCGCCATGAAGTTGATGGCCTCGGGCGTAACCTTCTCGGCGGCCAGCGTGAGGTCGCCCTCATTCTCGCGGTCTTCGTCGTCAACCACGACAATCATCCGCCCCGCGCGTATCTCCTCAATCGCATCCGGCACATCGGTAAATGGACTCATAGATCGGACCTCAGACCTCGGACTTCGGGAGTCGTGCGGCCTTGGTCGGATTCTAGCAAAGAGGAATGGGACCGGGCCTGTCTCTGATTGACCAATTGGGTAACTTAGCGATTGGGTGATTTTGTGATTTAGCGATTTGGCGATTTAGCGATTGAAGAGCCCCTTCACCTCCGTCCCCTGTGAACCCGACGATTGTCATCCTGAGAGGAGTTGGCGTCCGCTGTAAGCGGACGCCAACGGAGCGAAGGATCCCTGCATTCTGGTCGGGACCACGATTGCCGCAGGGAATTCTTCCGCGCACTGGTCCAACTGAGTACTGGGTACTGAGTACCGAGTACCGAGTACTGGCCTTGTTGTGCCACCCGCAGTACGCGACTGTGCACTTTCCGCAATCAACTCCCAGTTGTACAAAGGACGCACTAGGACGGGGCGCGGCAGACCAATGCCGTTGGTCCCTCTTTCTTTCCTTGAGGCAGTGCAGAGCCGAGCTAAATGCTTTGCCGTCCCAAAACGGAACTGCGGCCAACAAAAATTCGCGCGCTCGGCGTCACTGCATAGCCCCGGCGGTGGGGTTGAGGTACCCTCATTGGTGACCGAAGCGGCGACCTAATTTCAATGGTCCGTAAGAAGAAAAAGGCGGGCGCAAAACGCAAACCAACGAAGAAAGTGTCATGGAGCATCCAGTCACATGCAGATGGCATTGCCACCTTTCGTTTAGATTCATGGGCGCATTTCTTCGACTTCCTGGAGGCAGAGGTATTCCCGCCGTCCCCGAGAACGAACCATCTGTATGTGTGGCGTGGCCAGCGCAATAAGGACTGGAGTCTTAGTTCATCATTAGATCGCCTGTTAGACAGGCTCAATCTCCTCGGTCCCAACAGAGATAAACTACTTCGAGACCACCTCGACTCGTTTAAATATGCAACGCGCGGGCGCCGCGGACCTGCAAGCGCTCCTCGTCTCGACAATGACTGGTGGGCTTTGGGGCAGCACTTCGGTCTAGCGACGCCACTCCTTGATTGGACAAAGTCCCCATTTGCCGCCGCATATTTTGCCTTTGAAACTGGGGCCGTTCCAACGGACTACAGAGTGGTTTATGGACTGGATCGCAGGGCGATAGATTTGCGGAGCTATGACCTACTTCACGGCCGCAGCTTGGAGGAGGGACAACCGCCCGTGATCGAATTCATCGAACCATTCACTGACGACAACCCGCGACTACTCAGTCAGGGAGGATTATTCACCAGAGCTCCTGTCGGTGTTCCAATCGAACGATGGGTCGCCCAACAATTCGCGGGAACTCAAGCGACAATTCTGCTGAAAATCGAGATTCCCGATGCCGACAGGCTGACGTGCCTTAAAACGCTTGAGCGGATGAACATCAACCATCTCTCACTCTTCCCTGATCTAACCGGCGCGTCACGGTACACTAACCTAAAGTTCGAGTTAGAGCCGCAGGCAGAAAGATAATGACCACTCACGTTACCTACGTCCCCGTTCTCAAGGGCAAGGAGGGCGAATTCGCAGCCCTCGAAGAATTGAGGACAGAAGTTCGACGCAGCATCATGCCTTTGATTGAGGTGCCAGATGTTCCCTATGACTATGTCAACGAGCGCCCAGCGAAGAGCCTGGATGAGCATGTCTCTGGAATTGCACAACGGCTAAAGGAATGTTGGCCTCATGATCCTCTGTTTCTGGACCTACCATGGTTTGGAGAAGAAGAAGGCCTTGAGGACGGTCGCGTAGCACTGGACGCGGTGCTGGCTGATTGCAGGAAGAACAGTATTTGCGCAGTACCAGTCATCACACGAAGGAGTTCTGCCGATTATCTGACGGCAACGAACCGACATCTGAAGAAATCCGATTTGGGGGCCTCTCTTCGTCTAACGGTGCAGGATTTTGAGGAGGATATAGATCTCGAGTCTGAAATCGACGACCTGCTCCAACAGGTCGGGTCGATGTCGCCCTCATCGACCGACCTCATCCTCGATTTGCAGGATTTAGGGACGGATGACGGTAAAGCTGTTCTTATAGCTCGCTCGGTGTTTTCCATGATTCCGAATAAGGATGAGTGGCGCCGAATCATCTTAGTGGCCGCTTCCTTTCCGGAAGATTTAAGTGCCATCGGCGCGGATGATGTCACGAGGTTGCCACGTCGCGAGTGGACCCTCTGGAGCACGTTGCAGAAACGTCCAAAAGTTCTTCCGCGCCAAGACATGATCTTCGGAGACTACGCAATCGCGCATCCCATACCGAGAGAGTTAGATCCCCGCATTATGCTGATGAGCGCTAACATCAGGTACACCACCGATACTCACTGGATGATTATGAAGGGCAGGAATGTTCGTCAATATGGATTTGAACAGTACTTTGATTTGTGCAAACGACTGACCGAGCGACCGGAATATTCTGGCTCGAACTTCAGCTGGGGCGACCAATTTATATTCGACTGCGCTGCTGGCATCAAGGGTCCGGGAAACGCCACAACATGGCGTAAGGTAGGAACGAATCACCACATCACACTTGTCGCACGCCAACTCGCCAACTCTTCGCTCGATTCTTAAGGCAGTCGCGGACTCTACAGCCCAACTCATCCGGCGTTAGCTCTGCAGACAGACGAGTCCACAACGCTCTTCGAGACTTGCTCCTCATTCCACCTGCAAGGCCATGAGCAACCAACACCTGCAAAGCCTCATCGCGCCACAATAGTTGGACGAGGGCAAATGGATCAACACCCGGATTGACTGTGCCTCTTCTGAACTCTTGAAAAGCGCAAGCGCCGCTATGACCCGTGGCGACCCAAATCCCCCACCAGTCCGGAACAATTCGCTGGACATTGCCAACGTGTGTCGATGCGGTAACTACAGTGACGCAATCCAGAACGCGGCTGTAGATTGCAACTTGAGAGGGTAGACGAAGTAGCGTGTCATTTTCGCTTTTGATCTCGTACCCGTGAATCGTTCCGTTAACAACTGCCAGATCAACCCGCGCTAAGCCTTGGCACAACCCTAGTTCCTCGACAATTCGAGTATCCGGGTCTCCGGCATGAAGGCGTTCGTCGCTTCGCAGTGTTCGACGGATATCAACGTCACGCATGGAAGTGTGGGTATCTATTTATACTGCCGAAGAGACCTGTTTTGTAAGTATTCGGTCAGACTCCCTCGGAAACCAAAAACCAGAGGGAAAACCGGGGACCGATGGCACGCTCCCCAATTTTCCAAAAGCTTTTTTCCGACGCCAAGTCGGACGCACCCTAAGATCTCCCCTGTGGATTTCCGCATCTCGATGGCGAAATGCGCCCGTCTTCCGCGCCATCGAAAGACCATCCCGAACCCCAATCATCAGCAACTACACGACTTAACACCAAAAGTTTTCCACAGACAACTTTATTTTCAACTTGTGACGTACAACCTTGACCATAAGAATTAGATCGGCAATTCTGGGCCCATGCGCGACCAACAGGGTCCCAACCAGAATCCCCGAAAGCCGAACGTCGAAAGCCAAGAGTCGGAAGCCGAAGTAGAGCCCTGGCTCCCCGATTCCCGCTTCGCACCCGCTCACCACGAACTTATCTCCTTTGTTCGCAAGAATTTACTTACAAACCCTTCATTTCCAAGAATTTACGCGGACGTCATGCTTCGTTATTACCCTAAGTCCCGTGAATCCAGGATTTTACGGCCCGTATATCAAAAAATTTTAGACAGGATCAATACCATGACTCAGTCTTCTACTTGCACTCATATCAAGGTCAACGGACTCCGTTGCGGCTGCCCCTCTCTTCGCGGAGAGCAGTTCTGCTACTTTCACCAGCGCATGCATCGCGGCGTGCGCATGCCGGCGCAAGCCCGCCTTCACCCCATCGCATTAATCGAGGACGAGGAATCCATCCAGGCCGCGCTGATGGAAGTCATCAACGCCCTGATGCGCAACACCATCGACCTCAAGCGCGCAACATTAATTCTCCGCGCCCTCCACATCGCCGTCAAAAACGCCACCCGCGTCAAGTTCGGTCTGGAGAAAAGCAACATGGTCCGCGACATCCCGCAATACGAAGAAGAAGACGTAGCGACAGCCGCCTCGGCTGTCCCAGCGAGTGGAGCGAGCGCCGCCGCGGCCAGAGCCGCCACCATGGCCTACGCCGCCGCCGCAGAACCCGCGCTCCAGGCCGCGCCAACCGAGATCGATCTCCCGGCAGTAGCGGCCAGCGAACCGAAGCCAGTCCACCCCGACCCCGAATTCTGGCAAAACTGGGAAGCCGGCGGAGTCGAACTAAAACGCCAGGCCGCCGCCCGCCGCGCCGCCGCCGCCGCGACAACTCACGTAGCGACAGCCGCCTCGCCTCTCCCAGCCACCCCCACCCTCAGCAACGCGAAGGGGACCGGGAGCGCCGCACCCCCGCTGCCGAAGCACGATTTCAAACCGCAACCGCCGGCCTCCGCCGAACGCCCAGCGGCCGGCACCGCAAGCCAGCCTGCGCCCAACCGCGAAGCCCCGCCCACCCCTGCCCGCAAAACCGCAGCCAGCGCCCCCGCAGCTCCGCAGGAGCGAAAAACTGCAGCCCAGGCCGTAAGGCCTAGATAGCGAAGAGGAGAGCGAACCAGCCCCCAAGGGGCGAAAAAAAATCCGCGAGTAGTGGGAAGCTGGGTGGAACTATTTCCCCGGTTTCGTGGCGTAGAACGTCTTCACCACAATTCCATTCGGTTGCACGCCGACCGGGATCAGCGTCATCAGGGAATACTCTGACGTTTCCAGCGTGTGGTGCGGCTCCCGCTTTTGGATCACCGTGACGTCTCCCGATTCTGAATCGACCACCAGCAGATAATTCTGGTCGGGCGTCAGGGCGAGGCTGTCCGGGCGGCTCCCGACCGGAAGCGTGGCGATGCGGCGTCCCATGTCGATGTCGTAGACGGCCACGCTGTTCGATCCGAAATTCGAAACATAAAGGCGCGAGTTGTCGAGCGTGACCACAGCGTGCGAAGGATTGTGCCCGATCTCCTGGCTGCTGCCGACTTCATCGTTGCCGGTTTCGATAATCGAGATGCTGTCGGAACCGAAGTTGCAGACGATCATCTCTCCGCCGTCCGGCTTGAGCGCGAGACTGACGGGCGTGTGGCCGACGTCGATGAGCGCGAGCACGCGGTCTTCGTTGCGAGCGGGGGTTGCAAGTTGGATCGAGGCGACCTGCGACGATTCCGAGCAGGAGACGAAGGCCTTGCTGGAATCGGGAACGATGGCGATGTCCTCCGGCTTCTGGCAGACGGGCAGAGTCGCGCGCACGCGGAGCAGTTTGGCGTCGATGATCGAGACCGTGTTGTCTCCCCGATTGGAGACCACCACGGTCGATCCGTCGGGCGAAACCCGCGCCAGTCCCGGAGAAGCGCCCACGCGGATGTTGCCCACAACGATGCGCTTCTCGAGATCGATGACGCTGACGTTGGACGATCCGGAGTTGGCCACGTAGGCGCGTTTGCCGTCTTCCGAGACGTCGATGAAATATGGACGAGAGTGCACAGCGATCGTGGCGGCGATTGTGTTCGTCTCAGCGTCGATGACGCTGACGCTGTCCGATCCGGTGTTCACTACATAGATTTCATTTTTCTTGGTGTTCGCGGCGACTCCGGTGGGCTCGCTGCCGACGTGGAGCGTCTTGCCCAGCGCGAATGTGCGCAGGTCGATCACGCTGACCGTGTTGCTCTTGCCGTTGCTGACGTAGGCGTATTCGCGGAAGGCGGGGCTGTAATCGGTGAGCGACTGCTCGCGAAAGTACCACCAGCCGAATCCGGCGAGAATGGGGAGCAGGACAGCGATGAAGAGGACTTTGCGCAAGGTGCTTCGATTGAGAAAGAAAAGACTAGCAGAAAGGAAGCTGCCGGTGGCGAGGGGGAACCGCGAATCAGTATCTGGTCGTCACTGCCGCCTGCACCTAGCGTATGTGGAACGACATCTCAGCCTGGATTCGCACGGCAACAGGCTGCCCGTCTTTGGTTGCCGGCTCGAATCTCCACTTTTTCACCGTGTCCAGCGATTGTTTATCAAGACTGCTCTCCAGGCTCCTCGTCACCTCGGGATCGTGCACCGTACCATCTTTCGCCACCACGAAAGACAGCAGCACTACCCCATTGATCTTCTTTCTGCGCGCCTTATCGGTATATTCCGGCTCCGGCGTGTAAATTCCTTTCGGCGCTCGAATCCCGTTCTCACGCGCTTTGTGCAGGTCATAGATGGTTTCGTCGTTGTTACCGGATGTATTCTGCGCCGCCATGCTGCACGCAAGAATGAAGGTGGCGATGATAACGCTCGATGCGAACAGGAAACGGACTCGCTCTTTCGCCATATTCCCCCAGAAGAAAATCGGAATCCCGCAACCTACTTGCTGGCCGCCACCGGTTCGCTGACTTCGATCGCCATGACCGTGCGTCCGACGACGGGAGCTATCTGGCGGACTTGCTTCATCAGTTCGTCGAACTGGTCTGGGAACAGCGACTGCGGGCCGTCGGAGAGGGCCTGGTCCGGAGCGGGGTGAACTTCGACCATGAGTCCATCCGCGCCAACAGCGACTGCGGCGCGGGAGAGAGGCGTGACTTTGTTGCGCTTGCCGGTGCCGTGGCTGGGATCGACCAGAATCGGCAGATGGCTCAGCCGCTGCACCGCGGGCACAACGCTCAGGTCGAGCGTGTTACGCGTGTGATCGGCGAACGTGCGGACTCCGCGTTCGCAGAGCGCGACGTTGTAGTTGCCTTCGCTGAGGATGTACTCGGCTGCCATCAGAAATTCTTCGAGAGTGGCGGACATGCCGCGCTTGAGGAGAACCGGCTTGCGGGCGCGTCCGGCGCGTTTCAGCAAAGAGAAATTCTGCATGTTGCGGGCGCCGATCTGGATGACGTCGGCATATTCTTCGACCAGATCGAGCGACTCGTGATCGATCGCTTCGGTGATGATCCGCATCCCGAACTGCTGGCGCACTTCGGCCATGATACGAAGGGCTTCCTCGCCGAGTCCCTGGAACGAGTACGGAGAGGTGCGGGGCTTGTAGGCGCCGCCGCGGAAGAATTGGGCTCCGGCTTTCTGCACGCGCTTGGCCACGGCGAAGGCCTGTTCGCGGCTTTCAATCGCGCACGGTCCGGCAACGACGGCGAGGGCTGGTCCGCCGATTGTCGCATTGGTTCCGGGAAAGCGAATGACAGTGTTTTCTTCCTTCACATCGCGGCTGACGAGCTTGTAGGGCTTGGAGACCTGGATGACTTCCTGCACGCCCGGCATTTCTTCGAGCGTGCCTTGCTCGACTTCGCCCTTGTTGCCGGTGATGCCGATGGCGGTGCGCGTCGCGCCGGGCATGGGGTGCGCGCGGTATCCGAGCTTTTCGATTTTTTCGCAAACGGCGCGGACTTGCTCTTCAGTGGCCTGCGCCTTCATGACAACAAGCATGACTTCTCCTCGGGCGGAAGCTGGCTGGGACGTAGTGTCCGCCCTTACGTCAAACCATCAAGTTTATCCGGCGGGCCGGGGGCGGGCAATGAAGAACTGGTTTTGAATCGGGCCGCGCCGACCATACATCTATTGCGTTAGTACCGCTTTGAGCCATGACGATGTATTCTTCAACTTATTCATTGTGCTGTTTTTAACTCTCTCATAGGACTTGCAAGGAGGTTTCATGGGCACTCACGTACAGGATATTTTGGCTCGCAATGCAGGGACGGTGTCTCTGCTGGGGCAAAAAACCGTGCACCGTCTGGGTTTTGGCGCGATGCGGATTACGGGCGATGGGATTTGGGGTCCGCCGAAAGATCAGGCTCAGGCGCTGTCCGTGCTGCGGCGCGCAGTGGAGTTGGGCGTCAACTTCATCGATACGGCTGATTCTTATGGCCCGGATGTTAGCGAGGACTTGATCGCCGAGGCGCTGTTTCCTTATCCGAAGGATCTCGTGATCGCGACCAAGGGTGGATGGGTGCGTCCCGGGCCGAATCTGTGGGCGCATGATGCGACGCCGGAACATCTGCGGGAGGCGATCGATGGAAGTTTGAATCGACTGCGGCTGGAACGGATTGATTTGTATCAGCTGCATGCTCCGGCGCCGGTGACTCCGTTCGATGATTCGGTGGGAGCGCTGGCGGATTTGCAGAAAGAGGGAAAGATCCGGCTGGTGGGATTGTCGAATGTGACGCGCGAGCACGTGGAGCGGGCGCAGAAGATTGTACCGATTGCGTCGGTACAGAATCGCTACAGTTTTGCTGACCGCGAGTGGGATTCGCTGGTGGATTATTGTGCGCAAAACGGGATTGCGTTTATTCCGTGGTTCCCGCTCGGAGCGGGCAAGGCAGCGCATGAGGCGCTGACCGCGGTCGCGAAGGCGCATGGGGCGACACCGCTTCAAGTAGCGTTGGCGTGGCTGTTGCAGAGGTCGCCGGTGATGCTGCCGATTCCGGGAACGTCTTCGGTGAAGCACCTCGAGGAAAATCTCGCCGCGGCGTCGTTGCGGCTGACGAGCGAGGAGTTCCGGAAGTTGGCGGACGTGAAACGGTAAAATCGAGACGTCGTACGACATGGATCGTGGGGGCGTTTCACGTCCCCACGATTTTTTGTTGGCCCATATACTCAGCGGATGGCGGGGGAACGGGACATTCTGAAATTGCCGGCGCCGAAACGGGCTCCGAAGCTGACCTCCCGGCGGATTGGGATTCATACGTCGTCGGCGGGAGGTGTGCAGAATGCGGCCGAGCGCGCGTACCGCCTGGGATGCAACACGCTGCAGATTTTTTCGTCGAGCCCGCGGCAATGGGCTCCGTATGAGCTGGGTGCGCCACAGTGCGATGAGATGAATCGGCTGCGCGCTCGATACGATCTGAAGCCGCTGGTGATTCATACGAACTACCTGGTGAATCTGGCTTCGTCGAATGAACTGTTCCTGCATAAGTCGATGGAGGCGTTCCGCGGCGAGGTCGAGCGGGCGCTGGCGTTGTGTGCGGATTATCTGGTGCTGCATCCGGGATCGTTTCGCGGGGCAGACCGCGAGCAGGGATTGCTGCGCACTGCGGCCGCGATTGCCGCGTCGACGCAGGGGCTTGATCTGGCGAAAGGCGGGTTGATGATCCTGATCGAGAACACGGCCGGAGCAGAGTTTTCGCTGGGCGGCAGCTTCGAGCAGGTCGCTGAGGTGCTGGAGCGGTTGGAGGGGATTGTGCCGGTTGGCGCGTGCATCGATACGTGCCATACGCATGTGGCCGGGTATGACATCGTCAGCAAGGAAGGAATCTACGAGACGTTACTGCATCTGGACGCGACGATTGGGCTGAGTCTGGTGAAAGTGTGGCACTGCAATGACGCCAAAGCGGCGCGCGGATCGAAGCTCGACCGGCATCAGCATATCGGGAAGGGGACGATTGGGAAGGAGACTTTCCGGATGTTGCTGAATGATTTGCGGCTGGCGCACGCGGCGTTTATTGCTGAGACGCCGATTGATCGTCCGGGGGACGATCGAAGAAATGTGGAAGCGCTGAAGAAACTGGTCGAAGAGACCTAGCTTGCCCCGTCTCAGCGGGGGGCATTGTAGAATCTAGGTTTCAGCTTTTCGTCGCAGACCCGTATGCCATCCGAAGAAAAAACTAAAGCCACTATGACCCAAGCTGATCGTCCCAATGACGAACGCTATGATGCCCAGCGCGTGGAGATGAAATGGTTCGAGCGCTGGCAGCAGGATGCGTCGCTTTATGCCGCCGAGGTCGACTCGACGAAGAAGAAATATTACGTGCTGGAAATGCTGCCGTATCCGTCGGGCGCGCTGCACATGGGACACGTGCGCAATTACTCGATCGGCGATGCCTTGGCGCGGTACATGTGGATGAACGGGTATAACGTGCTGCATCCGATGGGGTGGGATTCGTTTGGATTGCCGGCGGAGAACGCGGCCATTTCAAATAACACCCCGCCGCGGGAATGGACGCTGCGCAACATCGCGAACATGAAGGCGCAGATGAAGCGGCTAGGGTTCGCATATGACTGGTCGCGCGAAGTGACCACATGCTTCCCCGAATACTACCGGTGGAACCAGTGGTTCTTTCTGAAGCTCTATGAGCGCGGGTTGGTCTATCGCAAGAAGAGCAAGGTGAACTGGTGTCCTAAGTGCGCGACCGTGCTCGCGAATGAGCAGGTTTTGACCAACGGATGTTGCTGGCGCCACGAAGACACGCTGGTGGAACAGCGCGAGTTGGAGCAGTGGTTCGTGCGCACGACGAAGTACGCCGAAGAATTGCTGAACGATCTCGACAAGCTGGAAGGCTGGCCCGAGAAGGTGCGCACGATGCAGCGCAACTGGATTGGCCGCAGCGAGGGCACGCTTGTCGATTTCAAACTGGAGGGCAATGCGGGAGCGGGGGGCTCGACGATCAGCGTGTTCACGACTCGCGTCGACACGATTTACGGCGCGACCTCGGTGCAACTTGCGCCGGAGCATCCGCTGGTCGCTGATTTCACGCGCTACAACCAACCGCTGGGCGATGCGGTGAAGCAGATGATCGCGGAGCAGCGCAAGGCGAAAGAAGCAGGAGACATCGGGGAGATCGAGAAGCACGGCGTGAACACGCACCGGTTCGCGATCAATCCGTTCAGTGGGGAAAAAGTTCCGATCTGGATTGCCAATTACATCCTGATGGATTACGGCACAGGCGCGATTATGAGCGTGCCCGCGCACGACGAGCGCGATTACGACTTTGCCAAGAAGTACAAGCTGGAGATCCGGCTCGTGATTCTGCCGATTTCGAATGATCCCGAAGAAACGATGACAGAGCCGCAGTTGCCGTTTGTGGCGCACGAAGGAATGACGATCAACTCCGGGCCGTTCAGCGGATTGAGCTGCGCCGATGCGATCAAGAAGATGTCGGCGTACGCCGAGGAAAAGGGATTCGGCAAGGCGACGGTCACGTATCGGTTGAAGGACTGGGGCATCTCGCGGCAGCGCTACTGGGGAACGCCGATACCGATGCTGTATTGCGAGAAAGACGGCATTGTTCCAGTCGCGGAAAAAGATTTGCCGGTGATTTTGCCCGATAAGGTCGAGATCACGTTGACGGGCGGTTCGCCGCTCGGCCGCGTGCCGGAGTTTGTGAACGCGACCTGTCCGAAGTGTGGAGGACCGGCGCGCCGCGAGACCGACACGATGGATACATTCGTCGATTCGTCGTGGTATTTCTACCGTTACACCGACGCGCACAATGATCGCGCGCCTTTCGACGGGAAGGTCGCCGATTACTGGTTCCCGATCGATCAGTATATCGGTGGAGTCGAGCACGCGATCTTGCACCTGATCTATTCACGATTCTGGACGAAGTTCATGCGCGATTTGGGGATGATCACGAACGATGAACCAGCGGAGAGATTGTTCACGCAGGGCATGGTGATCAAAGACGGCGCGAAGATGTCGAAGAGCCTGGGGAACGTAGTCTCGCCGGACGAGATGGTGGCGCGGTATGGGGCCGATGCGGCGCGCTTGTATAGCTTGTTTGCGGCTCCGCCGGACCGTGATTTGGACTGGCAGGATTCGGGAATCGAGGGGATTCAGCGGTTCCTGGGGCGCGTGTATCGATTCTTCGTGCGGAATGCACGGCCCGACGCGCGTGAAGTTATGCCTGCCGAGTTGTCGCCGGAGGCGCGCTCGATTCAGCGCAAGTTGCACCAGACCATTAAGCGCGTGAGCGATGATTTTCAGGGGCGCTGGCACTTCAACACATGCATCTCGGCAATCATGGAGTTAGTAAATGTGCTCTATGGCGCTGAGGAGGCTATCGCACGGAACGTCGTGCCAGCGCCGTTTTTGGCCGAAGTGCAGCGCGATGTGGTTTTGTTGCTGGCGCCTTTCGCTCCGTATCTTGCGCACGAGTTGTGGGAGATGACCGGACAGAAGGGAAGCCTGCTGAAGGCGGCCTGGCCGAAGTATGATCCCGCGCTCGCGAAGGAAGAAGAGGTTGAGATGCCGGTGCAGATCAATGGCAAGCTGCGCACCCGCATCGTGGTGCCTGCGGATTCGAGTGAGGAGTTCGTCATGGAGCGGGCGTTGGCGGATGAGAAGGTTAAAGCGGCGGTCGCGGGCAAGCAGATCGTGAAGAAGATTTATGTGCCGGGCAAGATGGTGAATCTGGTCGTGAAGTAATCGGGCATGGATTGGCGGGCTGGAACATAGGGTTCCTCGACTGCGGTGCTCATTCATCCGCGAACGAGCATCCTCGCTCGGAATGACGTGGTACCGCACATTCTCTTTTACCGCTTGCGCTCGTGCGTTATCCTGACAGCGCATGTCGCTTTCGCCTACGGCTGAAGGATTCCGCACCGCCTTTCGGCGGCCTTTGTTTTCGTTTGCGGAGATCAGTTGGCGCTGGGCATTCGGCGGCGCTGCTATCGTCTTACTCTTCTTTGGTTTTGTCGAATTCCTCGATACTCTTCCTATCACCAGCGGTGAACTTTTCTTCCTGCGCACGAAGCAGCCATTTCTTGTCGAGCAGGCCATCGCTCACATTCTGCGCGGCAGTATCGGCCGCGGAGTGATGTCGCTCGCGGTTGCCGCCTTGCTGCTGATGGTGTTATGGCTAATCGCGGCCTCGTTCGGCCGCATGGTCACGATTCGCGCGCTGGTTGATTATTTTCGGAGAGACGAGCAAAGCGAGGTCCGTAGCGACTGGTGGCCGCTGCTGAATCTTAACTTCCTGCGGGTTGTGGTTTTGATTGCTGCGGGCACCGCATGGTCGGGAGGCGCGATGCTGGCCGCGGCCGTTTCTCCTTCGAATGGATCAGCGCCTGGCGCGGGATTTGTATTTTTTCTCCCGTTTGCCGCCCTGATTTTTATCGCCGGTTGGGTTTTGGACTGGTTTTTATCACTTGCTGGCATGTTTGCCGTTCGTGATGGCCAAGATGCCTGGGAAGCGATTTCTGCGGCGGCGACCTTCTGCATGGAGCGACCCGGATCTGTCTTTGCTGTGAGCGTCTGGACCGGACTGGCGCATCTAATTGCGTTTGTAATCGGGTCCAGCGCGGTATCGATGTTGGTCGGACTCGCGGGCGCTCTGCCGTGGCGAGCGATCGCGTTGGGCATCGCTATCATCACGCTTGTGTATTTTGCCGTTGCCGATTGGCTGTACATGGCGCGATTGTCGGGATACCTCTTCATTGCGGAGACTCCGGAATCGTTGCTGAGACCTGGAACTCCAGTTGCACCGAGTTCTCCACCAGTGGAGACAACAATCGACCGCAACGAACTAATTCTGAGCGATGTGCCGGGTCTGGTTCCGGAAACGTAACTTGTTATGTCTTATGCGCGCTTCGCACAAGATGCTGAGAGTAACGTCGCGAGTAACGTGACTACGAAATCCTTTACACTTTGTCCGCGAATTTGAGAAACTCATTCGTGGAATCCAAATCCCCGCACAATCCCTTGCAAAACCAATCCATCGTCATTCTGGACTTTGGCGCGCAGTACACGCAGCTCATCGCGCGCCGCATCCGCGAACAGAACGTCTTTTCGGTCGTGTTGCCCTGCACGGCGAAGCTGGCCGAAGTTAAAAGTTATAACCCTGTCGGCATTGTGCTTTCGGGGGCACCTTGGTCTGTCTACGATAAGGACGCTCCGCCAGCCGATGCTCATGTTTTCGACATGGGCGTTCCGGTGCTCGGAATCTGCTATGGCTTGCAGTTCATGGTGCACACGCTGGGCGGAAAGGTGCGTCCGGCGGACAAGCGCGAGTACGGCCCAGCCGAGATCGACATTGTCTCTGATTCCGTTTTGTTTCAGGGGCTCGCGAAGAAGCTCGCCGTGTGGATGTCGCATGGCGATGAAGCTCTGGAACTGCCTCCCGGCTTTGAGTTGATGGCGAAGACGCACTACGCGGTGGCGGGAATTCAGAACGTCGCGAAGAAGTGGTATGCGGTGCAGTTTCATCCGGAAGTGCACCACACGCCGCAGGGCACGCAGATTCTGAAGAATTTCGTGTTTCAGATTTGCGGAGCGAAGCCGGCGTGGACCGCGCAGCAATTCATTGATTCGACGATCGAGCAGATCAAGCAGCAGGTTGGGACGGGACGCGCGATATGCGCGCTTTCGGGTGGGGTGGATTCGTCCGTGGCGGCCGTGCTGGTGGATCGCGCGCTCCGCGATGCGAAAGGGAAATCGCGCCTGACGTGCGTGTTCGTAAATAATGGCGTGCTGCGCAAGAACGAATTTGAAAAAGTGCAGAGCACTCTGCGAGACAAGCTGGGACTGCACCTTGATGCCGTCGATGCTAGCGGTCGCTTTCTCAAGAAGCTCGCGGGCGTGAGCGATCCGGAAAAGAAGCGGAAGATTATCGGGAACGAGTTCATCAAAGTTTTCGAGAAAGAAGCTCAGCGGATCGAGAAGACCGAAGGCAAGGTGAAGTGGCTGGTACAGGGGACGCTTTATCCCGACGTAATTGAGTCGCGCTCGGTGCGCGGGCCGTCGCAGGTGATCAAGTCGCATCACAATGTCGGCGGATTGCCTGAGAAGATGAAGCTCAAGCTGATCGAGCCGCTGAAAGATTTATTCAAAGACGAAGTGCGCAGGATTGGGCGTGATCTCGGGATGCCTGAAGAGATTCTGCAGCGGCAGCCGTTCCCGGGGCCTGGCCTCGCAGTGCGCGTGCTTGGCGAGGTTACGCCAGAGCGACTGGCGTTGCTCCGCGAATGCGACGACATTGTGGTCA
>Ga0209168_10001112_pt1 | contig 21978 bp, 17 predicted proteins | sample Coa_R1_FD_187156 | JGI IMG/M metagenome (GOLD analysis project Ga0209168, IMG submission 187156) | Surface soil microbial communities from Centralia Pennsylvania, which are recovering from an underground coalmine fire - Coalmine... | ecosystem: Environmental > Terrestrial > Soil > Unclassified ...
TGTCCAGGTAAAACTGCGTCGCGGTACCGGCGGCGCCGCCATCGATTTCCGTCGCCCACTCGAGCGCGTACGGAAGATGGCGAATGTCCGGATTGGCCGACTGCCACGCACTGCCATCGCCGGACATTGCCAGATCATAGTGATCGCCGGCCCACGAGCGCTCCGCCGATGTCCAGCCGTAGTAGAAGTCCGTCATCATCGTCGTGATGTGACGCCAGTGCGGCGAGACCGCGCTGTAGTCATCGAACAGCGACGCGACCGACGCGGGCGGCGTCACCGGGGGCGGTGGAGGCGGCGGGGGCGAGGACGGTGGCGCTGTCGAGTTGGGCGTCACGGTGACGCTGGACGTCGAATGACCGCTGCCGGCGGTGGCGGTGATGACCGCCGAGCCAGGGTTGCCGCCGGTGACTTCACCCGACGCCGAGATGCCGGCGACCGACGGGTTGTTGGAGCTCCAGGTGACCTGCGCCGTCGGCACGACGTTGCCTGAAGCGTCCTTCACCGTGGCGAAGATCTGCGCCGCACCCTGCACCGGCACGCTCACCGACGCGGGATTGAGCGTGACGAAGAGCGCCGGCGGAGGCGCGGACGACACGCTGACAACCGAGTAGGCGCTCGTCTGTCCCGATGCCGCGACGATGTGCGCCGTACCGACCTTGCGCGCCGTCACCTTGCCGGTGCTGTCGACGACCGCGATCACTGTATCGGAGGAGGACCATTTCACGGGTTGCCCCGAGAGGTCTCGACCGGCGCCATCCTGTAGCTCGACTTGCAGCGCCACGTTCTTGCCGGGAGCAATTTGCGCCGCTCCGGGGGTGATGAGCACCCATTTGACGGGAGACGGTCCCGGCGACTGCGGAACATCGACAAGTGCCGAATTGTCGACGCACGCTGCGAGCGCGAGAGCGACGGCCATCGGCGCACACGCGCGGATGAGCCGACCATGCGATGACACCACCTCTCCTCCGAATGTGTGGATTGCTCACTTCGGACGAGTCAGTTGATGGCGTCGTTTCCGTCGCGCGCGCGTCGCGCGACGATCGCTCGCATGCTGTGAGATTCCTAACGCAACGCTCGGTCCAATCGCCTGACCGATGCAACGTAGCGCATCAATGCACGCGTGCGACTGATCGAGCGGCCAGTTCGAGTCCGCGGAGGAGCACGTCGGTGTCGCGCTCCCAGTGATAGCGCTCGAGGATTGCGCGGCGACCGGCGGCGCCGCACGATGCGCGGCGGTCTGCATCCGAGAGACGACGGATAGCGTCGGCGAGCGAGCGAGCATTGCCGGCCTCGAACACCTCGCCGGCCTGCGTTTCACGTACGATGCGCGCAAACGGCGCGACGCTCGACGAGAGCACCGGCAGGGCCTCGGCCATGTAGTCGAACAGCTTGTTGGGGATCGTGGTATTCCACGCCTCGTTCATGTGGTGCGGCAGGATGCCGATATCCGCGTCGCGCACCGCCGCCATGGCGGTCTCGCGGTCCACGTAGCCGAGAAACCGCACCGAGTCTTCGCCCAGAGCGAGTTTGCGCGCCTGGCGGTGAAACAGCTGGGCGTCGCGGCCCTTGCCGACAATCGTGGTCCGAACGGGCAGGCCTTCGTTGCGCAGGAGCGCCACCGCGTCGATCAACTCGCCCAACCCGCGCGGCACCTCGAGCAAGCCGAGGTACACGATGTCGATCGGCTCGCCGGCGGCATGGACCCGCAAAGGGGGCTCGGCCTCGGCCCGCTCGCGCGGCGGCGTGTTCGACACCAGATCGATTCGATCGCGCGGCACGCCGAGGCGGACCAATCGCTCGGTCATCTCCTCGATCACCACGCACACGCGGTCCACTCGCGTGAGGCAGTACCGCTCGACGAGCCCGACGGCCGCCGGGTTGCGGACGAGGTAATCGATCGGCCGTTGCCGATGCGCCTCGAAAATCATGCGCATCATCGCTGGATAATTCTCGGCGAGGTCGAGCACGACGGGTACCCGTCGCCGATGACCGATCGAGAGCGCGGTCGGCGCGAGCGGCAAGTCGCGCACGATGATGACATCCGGTTGCACATCGCGAACGCTTCGGTCGAGCAGTCGCCGCCACCGTGGGCTGCAAAACAGCGGGAAGCCCAACGCGGCGTCGAGGCGGCGTCCGACGAGTCGCCACGGAGACATGCGGTGCACGGTTCCCTCGGGCATGCGCTCGGCGAGCGGCCGCCACGCGCGGTTTCGCGCGACGATGTGCACATCGTGGCCGGCGCTGGTGAGCGTCGCGCTCATTTTTTCGGTGCGCACATCCCACGGATAGTCGGCGTCCCACAGATACACGACGCGCAACGAGCGCGCGACGACCGGCGCTCGATAGCCGACGATTCGCGGACCGAGCGCTTCATTGGCGGAGACGTCGAATGCCGTCATGGCCTCCGTCCCCGGCGCCAGGGCAGCCCCGCATCGGACGTCGATGCCGCCGCTTCGCTCAAAACGGGCGCGAGAACCTTCATCGGCACGCGCAGCCAATCGATCATGGCCTCGAGATCGCGACGGGTGACCCGACTGTGCGTCGGCAGCGTGAACAGCGCGCGGCGCAACTCGTTCGCACCGGGCAGCTCGGGGCCGGGCTCGAGGCATCGCTGCGCTTCGGGTTCCTCGCGCAAGGTGCGCGGATAGCCGCGCACGATGCCGAGGTCCGGCCGTTCGACGCGGGCGCCGGCGTCGGTGATCGGGAACCGCAGCATCCCGCTCACGGCGCCGGGGATTGTGCGGATTGCTTCGATGTCGCCGCCCTCCTCGGCGGCGATGGCGAGCGCGGCGGCGTTGCGCTGCCGAATCGTCACTTCGGCCGGGGCGGCGCGCATCGCGCGCGTGACGAGCGCGCCCGCGGCGGCGGACAGCGACCGCGGCGCGTGCGCCGGGCGGTACACGGTTTCGCCTAACCGGAGCGATGGGATTGCGGCCGGGATGCCGTACACGGACGGCCGGCCAAATGCCCACTGCGCCGTCGCGGCGAAGAGGTCGTTCCACCCACGGCGGGGGTTGCCCAACGCGGCGAGCTCGTTGGTGAAGGCCGCGTCGTGGACCGCGTCGTGGACGAGCAGTGCGCCCCCGTGTCCGCCGGTGGTGCCTTTCCCGCGTCCGAAGCTGAGGACGGACATGCCGCCGAATGCGCCTAACGGGCGGCCGCCCAGGCTTCCGCCGGCCGCCTGCGCGGCGTCCTCGATGACCGCGGCGCCGTGCGCCGCCGCGAGCGCGCGCACGGCCGGTACGTCCGCGGGGAATCCGTAGAGATGCGCGACGACGACGGCGCGCGCACCTGCGTCGAGGGCAGCCGACACGGAATCGAGATCGGGACCGAGCGTGTGCGGATCGATGTCGTACACGTGCACGCGTACACGGGCGAAGCGCGCGGCGGCGGCGAGGTCGACGCAGGCGTACGCCGGCATCGCAACGACGCCGCGCGATCCGACGGCGATGCGCAGCGCGAGCACGAGAGCGGACGTCCCGCTGTCGGTGAGCGCGACCTGCGGCGTGCCGAACGTCTCACGCACCAGCGCCGCCGCCTCGAGCACGCGCTGCGCGCGCCGAACGGCTGCCGGCCATACGGCCGCCGCGAGCGACGACACCGCGATCGGCGACGACACCGGCAATTGGCGGCGCCGGATCACGGGATGAGACGCGCGATGCGCGGGCCCAAGGCAGTTGCGACCGGTGTGGGTAGATGCTTCCACAGGCGCGGCCCCCACGAGTAGGCCGCATCGTCGGGCGATGGCGTCTTGGCGACGTCGCCGCCGGCGCGCGTGTACCACCACAGCGTTTCGTCGCGGGTGCCCCACTGGCGCTTGAATCGATGCGTGCCCGACTCGGGCGAGCAGCGGCCGAAGTTGAACACCGACGCGCCATCGTCGGCCGCGCGCTCCATGAAGCTCCAGTAGAGGAGCATGTTGGGCGAGAGCTTGTTGTATGCGCTGAGCGAGGACGCCCACGTCATCTCGATCTCGCTGCCCCAGCGGAACGCGCATCCGGCGGCCACGGGGCGGTTCGCGTGATAGGCGCACGCGAACCACACATCCGACCCGAACTGCTCGCCGATCGCGTCGAACAGCCGCCGCGACTGTGTTGGCGTGCCTAACTCGCGCATGTGTCGCGCAAACACGGAGAAGAACGGCGCGCACTGCTCCGCCCCGAACGAGACGGTGACGTGTTCTTTCTGCGGACGCCTCACTTGGCTCCGTACCTTGGCCGGCAGGCGCGTCCACAAATCGGATGATGTCTTCGGGAGATCGAGCAGCACCGTGATCTTGCGATGCGACACCGGCATATCGAGCGGGAGCTCGCGCCGGCTGCGCAGCTCGAGCAGCGACACGCACTCGGTGCGCGCGATGTCCTCTGCGCGGGCGGCGAGGGCGCGGATGGCGTCGTCGGTGCCTAACGGGCCGCCGTAATTGAGAAACGGCATCGATACCAGGTAGTGCCCGAACAGCCGGCTGCGCACCCTCACGAGCGGCAGCACGCCGACGATGTCCTTCGAGCCATCGCGCGCGGCCAGGTAGATGCACTCGTGGCCGAAGACCCGTTCGATGACCGTCTTCCAACCGTGGAGATGAAAATGCGTCCACCCGTGCGACGCACGGACGAACTCGTCCCAGTCGCTCGGCGGCCCGCTGAACGCGCCGACGTCGAGCGCTAGTCCGCCAGGTTCGAGACCCTGGCGCTCAACGGTCGTAGCGCGGGAGCCGACAGTTTCAGACATCGCGCCGCCGTAGTGAAGCGAAATTCCGCGAGGAGCTGCTCCATGCGCGGACGCGTGCGCGCAAGGCCGCCGTAGTGGCGCGCCTTCGTGATCCATCCGACGGGGAGACGCGGTTGATCAGGGTCGAGCTCCCACGGATGCAAATAAAACGTGGCCGGAACGCCGGTGTACGTGTGCTCACGGAAACAATGACGAATGACACTGAACGGCAGGTGACGGAGATAGGCGCCACCGGCGGCCGGGATGCGCGCGCCGCGCCACGTCGTGGTGGCTAGAGGCAGCTCGCACAACGTTCCCGATGCACGATGTATCTTGTGCGGCACCACTGGCGCCGCGCGATAACCGTATCCCGGACGACGAATGGGGAAGAGACTGGAGTCGTAGCGGAATCCTTCTTCGAGGAGCACGTCGAAGGCCCACTCGCATCCAGGACGAATCGAGAAGTTGGGCGCGCGGAATCCCCAGACGGCAGTGCCGCACACATCTTCGAGCACAGCTTTCGATGCGCGAACGTCATGTCGAAATTCTTCAGGCGCCAGCGAATCGACGCGACGGTGCCAATATCCGTGCGAAGCGATCTCATGCCCTGCCTGTGCGATCCGTCGCACGAGCCGCGGATTGTGATCGGCAACCCAACCAAGTGTGAAGAACGTGCCGGTCGCCCCGTGCCGCGCGAGCAAGTCCAACAACAAGTCGATGCTCGAATCGATTCGACTCGGATAGCTGCTCCAGTCTTTGCGCGAGACGATGGACTCGAAAGCACCGACGTGAAAATACTCCTCAACGTCCACTGTAAAGATATGTTCCACTGGAGCGGACACAGTGCTCATGGCTCGACGAACCGGACGGTGAGGCGGAATCTGTGCTCCATCGCAAGCGGTGGAAGTCTGCAGGTAGGGTGCCACGTGAGCCGCAGAGAGAATTGATAGACTGAGCGGTACAGCACCGAGACGAGCGCGCTCAACGTCGTCCAACTGCAGCGCGCTGACGGAATCTCACACATCGAATTGGGATGTTGCGTTGATACCACATCGAACATTCGGCCGCCTCCTCGCAGCACTCGGATTCGCATTCATCGCGATCATGACGCTGACGCCGCAGTCCGGGCCGCCTGCGTTCGCGCCGAGTCTTTGCATTCTCTGCGGCGAGATGGCAGTGCAAGATATAATCCTCAACGTCATTCTGTTCGTGCCCTTTGGCGTGGGGCTGCGGCTGGCCGGTGTGCGGCGCGCGCGCGTGATCGCGACTGCCTTCTGCCTTACGACGGCGATCGAGCTCCTGCAGATGCACGTGATTCCCGGTCGCGATGCAAGCTTGGGCGACGTGATCACGAACACCCTTGGCGGCGTGGTCGGCATCACGCTAGCGGACTCGTGGCACATCTGGCTGCTGCCGACAGCGCAGCAGGCACGACGACTGCTGTGCGGCGGCATCGTGGTATGGGTCGCCATACTTGCGGCGACCGTCTGGGCGTTGCATCGCTCGCTGCCCGACTCGACGCTGTGGGGCCAATGGGATCCCGCGATTCTCCATTTCGACCGCTTTTCGGGGACGGTCGTCAAGTCGGACGCAGCAGGCTTCGCGTTCCCGCCCGGCGCGCGCGGAAGCGATCCGGTCTTTCGCCGCCGATTGGTGTCGGACAGCGTGCTCGTGAGTGCAACGGTGCTGCCTGGCACGCCGACAGAGCGAACGGCGCCGATTCTGTCCGTGTACGACCCCGAGCGAACGCAAATTTTTTTGCTCGCGCAGCGCCAGCGCGCGCTCGTGTTCTCCATTCGAATGAATGCTGCGCGCGCGATGGTACGCAATCCGATCATCGGCCTCGACGATGTGTTTCCCGCATCGGCGAATGCGCGCATCGCGAACGATACGCTGCACGTGGCAGGCGGCATCAGCGGCAACGCGCTCGTGATTCGGGCGACCGACGATGCGCGCCGCGTGACGCGCGAGCGGCGCATCGCGCTCGGTCCCGCACTCGCGTGGACGTTTTTCCTACCGTGGCCATATGCGTTCGGCGGCGAGACTGCCCTGCTGTCGGCGTTGTGGATCGGCGGATTGTTTCTCCCGCTTGGCTATTGGGCGAGGCGGGCGCGGCGACCGCTCGAGTCCAGCGCTGCGTTGGGCATCGCCGCCATCGCGGGTCTTCTGATCGCGCCGTTGGTCCTTGGCGGCGCGTTCGCGGGATGGGTGGAATGGGCCGGCGTCGCGGTTGGCCTAACGCTGGGCGCCTCCATCGGCGGCTGGCGCGCGTCGCGGGCAGCACGGCGGCCGGCGCGTGCCTCGTCACGGCTTCGTCAGACGCCGGTGGCGCGCACTTGATCGAGCCTGTCGCGTAACTCATCGTTCGCAGCGTGACCGGCATCCTCGACGCGTTCGACCTCCTCCTCAGGGCGCTGCGTCCCGCGCTCTTTGCGCTTGCGGCCTTGTTGTTCGTGGTGTTCGCGTTCGACTGGATGGTCCGCACGCGGCGCATCAACCCATTCGGACCGGTCGCGCGATTCTTCCGTCGCGTGGTGGACCCTGCGCTCGTGCCGGTCGAGCGACGCGTCATCCGCGCCGGTGGAGCGCCGGCGAGTGCACCATGGTGGGCGCTCGTCGTCGTGGTCGTTGCCGGCATTCTGCTCATCCTCACGCTGCAGTTCGTGCGCGAGATGATCGTGATGGCCGCAGTGTCGGCGAACAACGGCTCGCGCGGCATCTATGATCTCGTCGTGAGCTGGACGTTCGGCCTGCTCAAGTTGGCCTTGATCGTCCGGATCATCGCATCTTGGCTCCAGATCAGCCCCTACAAGCCGTGGATTCGCTGGTCGGTCTCGCTGACGGAGTGGTTGTTGCGTCCGCTACGATCGATCATTCCGCCATTCGGAATGTTCGATGTATCGCCGTTGGTGGCGTATTTCGTGCTCGTGCTCCTGGAGAGTTTCATGCACTCGATTGGCGTCGCGTAATGTTTCGGTGCGCTGGTCGGAGTGTGTCGCGTCACATCTCTCACCGGAACGCACATGGCGAGCATCCTCCTGGTCGGTGGAGACGAGGCACTGCTCGAAGGTCTGGCGCAAATGCTCGCGCACGCCGGACACGTGCCTCACACCGCGCACTCGGTGCACGACGCGATCGAGGTCGCGGCGATGTCTCGGCCGCTGGTCGCCATCGTCGAGCGCAACCTGGCGCTGGCTAACCCAGAGGTCGCGCGGCTGCCGCTCGAAAACGGCGGCTCGTTCTTGATGTACCACAGCGGCGAGGCCACGCGTCCCACGCTGGCAGCGGGACTGCAGCGCCTGGTACTGGCGGAGCTCGATCTTCCGCTCGAGCGCAATCGTTTGCTCGCGCTCGTCCAGCGCATCGACGAGCGAACGCGTGCAACGGGGCGGCGGGCGGACGAATCGCCGGATCATCGCGCGCGGTGATAGTGGGGTGGACCGTATGACGGCAACGCGGATCCTGCCGTGAGTAGCTTCGCCCAATTGATGCGAAGCGCGTATTGGCGACTGGAACGTCGCATCGCCCCGGGGCTTCGTCACGCGCAGCGCCAGTACGAGGAGGTGCTCGACCGCTTCGTTAGGCCGTCGATCCGGTGGCTCGATCTCGGGTGCGGGCGCCGCCTGTTGAGCCCGTGGCGCTTCGAGTCGGAGCAGGCGCTCATCGCGCGCAGCGACAGGGTCTTTGGGGTCGATCCCGACTTCGCCTCCCTCCTCGACAACGACACGATCCCGCTACGGTGTCTGGCCCGGGCCGGTGCACTGCCCTTCCGCAGCGAGTCGTTCGACCTGGTCACGGCGAACATGGTGCTCGAGCACTTGCGCGAACCGGAGCGCGAGATCGCCGAGATCTGGCGTCTGCTGGCTGACGGCGGCATCGTGTTGCTGCACACGCCGAATCGTTGGGCGTTTCCAACGATCTTCCTGCAGCCCATTCCGCAGGCGCTCAAGCATTGGGCAGCGGCCGTACTCGAAGGCCGCTCGAAGCAGGACGTGTTCCCGACGTACTACCGCATCAACACGGCGTCGGCGATTCGGCGTCTCGCCGCACGGTGCGGCTTCGATGTCGTGTCGATCCAGATGATCTCGACCGGGGCGCTGTTCGCGCTGGTGCCGCCGCTCGCGTTGCTCGAGCTGCTCTGGATCCGGCTCATCTCGGGACGCTGGGGCTCGGCGGCGCGCCCGAACATCATTGCCGTGCTCCGGAAGCGCGTGGAACGCGCGGCCCTGGTGAACGCGTCGATACCGGTGGGTGCTCCCGCGCACGCCTAACGGACCAGGATCACCGCTTCGGCGTTCCTGAGCATCACCGATGTCACGGGCGCGCCCAGCGTGCCGTCCCCGTGGAGGGGGCGGAGGGATTCGCCGTTAGGCAGCGGCACGGTCACCGCCGTACTGTCGCCGAAGTTCTTCACCTTCCACGAGCCGCTGGGACGGGCGAGGATGAGCGCGTCGTCGAATTCGCGCGCCCAGATGGAGTAACCCTGGTTGGTACTGTCGCGGCCGGTCTCGAGGACATGCCGAGGACCGGTCGGGTGCCCAACGTCGTACTCCTGCGCTTTGAGCCAGACCTGGTCGTAAGGCACCTTCCACGCGTTCTCGAGGTCGAGGAACAGGTGATCGGGCGTGGACGGCACCACGAGATAATAGCTCGCGAGCTCGAACATCTTGAGCCGCTCGGCTTGCGACGCATAGTTGCCGGGCGAGTAGGTGGCGAACACCCCGTGGGTGCTACTGGCGTCTGCCCAACTGTCTAACGACACCAGCTCGACGAGCACGTTGTGCGTGAGCAGCGTGTCCACCCACTTCCAGCGATCGGGCATGGATGCGTTGAGCGGATTGTTCATCCGCTCCAGGTGTACCGCGCCGGCGGCCGTCGCCATTCCCCAGTCGAATGGTGTGGCGTATTCGGAGGTGTTGATCATCACGATCTTGGGCGCGACGGCCTGCGCGATGTCGTGCAGGTACTCGATCATGTCGCGCTGATACAGCTGCCGATCGGGATACTCGGCCAACGGCGCCTTGCCCAACGCTTTGCCGATGTCGCCGGAAGAGTGCGAGTCGAAAAACACACCATCGCCATTGGCGACGAATCGCCGGATGCGATCCTCGGCGTAGGCGCGCGCCCCTGAATCACCCGGGTTGATCGCCCATCGCTTGGACCCCCACGCGGTGAACTGCAAGCGCGTTGCTGGCGACAGATCCGATCCCGCGAGGTGCAGGAATGCCTTCTCCAACTGGTATTGGGGATGCGCGGCAAACCACTGCTGCATGTCATCGTAGTACGACGTGGCGAGGTTATTCGACTTTTGCTCGCCCGGTTGCATCACGTTCCAATCGAGAGCATACGGGATGACTCGGATTGCCGGGTTCAGCGACTTGTACTGCTGCGCATCACCGCCCATAACGAAATCGAAGTGAGCCGCCGTCCACGCCCGTTCGGTGTTGCGTTGCGACGCATTCGACACGTATCCCGTCCGGAAATCTGTGACCATCGTGCGGATCCAAGGCCAGTGTGGCGAGGTCGCGCTATACGCGCGATCGGTGCGAGCCGGCGCGCTGGATGGGCGCTCGAGAGCGGGATGCGCAGCATGGGACGGCGTGCTCGACGGCCGTTCGACTCGCGGCCGAGTCGCGCGAGGTGACACAGACGGCGAGTGACTGAGCGATGGCCGAGCAACTGGAACACGATCTGCACTCGGAGTCGAAGTGCGGTCCAGTCCGGCTAGCACCGCGATCCCGCCGGCGAGCACGAGCATGGCGATGGTGAACGGAGGTAAGCGCATGCTTGAGGATCCCTCGTTGCCTTATGGTTCAGGCGGGGCTGTCAACGCGAGTCAGCAACAGAACATCAGAGAGTCGTACCCGATGCAGCCGGGCTGGTTCGCGCGGCGAACCATTCCGCGCATATTGTGCAGAATCGCGGCCAACGCGCCGCGTGGCAACATCGCTGTTGGATGAGGCTGATTGCCGGTATGCGGTGCCTCGCATTGCGTGTGCACAACGTAGCGGTGATCGTTCGGGCCGACCAAACTGAGCGGCGCGAGATCGGCGTAGTCCGCTCTTAGCGAACGGGAGCGTGACCTGGGTACGCGCTGTTTGGCGCCGACGCAGGGCATGCGGCGTAATCATGAACGGATGGCGATGAATCCTCCTCCGCTGTTCATCGTTGGCGTTGGGCGCAGCGGTTCGAGCGTCTTTCACCGCTTGTTGTGCCGTCATCCGCGTGCGGCGTGGTTGTCGCGCGTGCTGGAGCAATGGCCCAACGCGACGAGGACCAATCGCGCGCTCATGCACGCGCTCGCGGCGCCGGTCATCGGCCAACGCTTGTCGGAAGTGATCGACCCGGGCGAATGCTACGCTTTTTGGGAACAGCTCGTCCCGGGCTTCACGTCGCCGTGTCGCGACCTCGTCGCAGCGGATGTACAGAACGACGCGCGCGCGGCTGTACGGCAAGCGTTGAGTGCGATACCGACGAAACGCCGGCCGCAGCTCGTGGCGAAAGTCACTGGATGGCCACGCATCGGATTCCTTCGCGAGATTTTTCCGAACGCCAAGTTCATTCACGTGCTTCGCGACGGACGCCCCGTGGCCGCATCGTTTCTGAAAGTGGAATGGTGGCGCGGGTGGCGTGGCCCGTCGGGATGGTTATTCGGCGATCTCACGCCCGAGCAGACGGCCGAGTGGCAGCGACATGATCGGTCGTTCGTAGCGCTGGCCGGTATTCAGTGGAAGATTCTCATGGATGCGATGGACAGCGCGAGGCAATCCGTGCCCGCGTCGAGCATGGTCGAGATCAAGTACGAGGATTTGTGTCGCGATCCGATCGCGCACTTCCGGAGCGTGGTGGATTTTGCGGAGCTCGATTGGGTGCCGGCATTCGAGCGCACGATTCGCGGCGCGGAGTTGCGCAGCGAGAACGAAAAGTGGCGACGCGATTTCACGCCCAACCAACAGGCGATTTTGGAAAGCGTGCTGCGGAGCCATCTCGTACGGTATGGATACGAACCGCGGATGACCGGCGAGGCAGTGAAGGCAGGTGTAACGCACGTGTAGGGGGGCGGACGAGATTGGACACGGCCAGCACCGTCTTGCCTCATCCGGACGTTGCGGTTATGGTGCGTAGGACGTCGTGACATCTGGTTCGTGGCGATTTAAGGCAACTTGCGGCCACGTTAAACATTCCGCTAAAGCGCCGGCCCGGTGCCTGAGCGCATCTGGGCTTTTTTGTCATCGGACAACTACATGAGTGACACTTCAGTTCCGCAGAACTCGGCCCAACGCAGCGCTTCGCCCTACCTTCGCGAGCTCGCCGAGCGCGTGCTCGTGTTCGACGGCGCGATGGGGACGAACATCCAGCGACACGCGCTCACGGCGGCTGACTTCGGGGGCGCGAAATACGAAGGGTGCAACGACTACCTGGTGCTCACGCGCCCGGATGTCGTGCGCGGCATCCACGAGTCGTTTCTGGCCGTCGGGTGTGATGTGGTGGAGACGTGCACATTCCAGAGCACGCCGCGGCGGCTTCGCGAATGGGGCTTGGGTGACAAGGTGCAGGAACTCAACGTGCGCGCTGCCCAACTGGCGCGCGAGGCCTGCGATGCGGCGGGCAACGGCCGGCGCCGATTTGTGGCAGGCTCGATCGGCCCAACGGGAATGCTGCCGTCGAGCGATGACCCGACGTTGTCGGCGGTGACGTTCGCCGAGCTGGAGGAGGACTATTACCAGCAGGCGAGAGCGCTGGTGGAGGGCGGCGTCGACCTGCTGCTGGTGGAGACAGCGCAGGACATTCTCGAGGTCAAGGCGGCCCTGGCAGGGTTCGAGCGGCTGTTCGCGGACATCGGCCGGCGCGTTCCCGTGCAAGCGCAGGTGACGCTGGACACGAGCGGACGCATGCTGCTCGGCACCGACATCGCGAGCGCGATGACGACGCTGGAGGCGTTAGGCGTCGACGTATTGGGCCTCAACTGCTCCACGGGTCCCGAGCACATGCGCGAGCCGATCCGGTGGCTGTCGGAGCACGCGACGCGACCGGTCTCGTGCATTCCGAACGCGGGCCTGCCGCTCAACACGGGCACGGGCGACGCGGTGTATCCGTTGGAGCCCGACGCGATGGCGGCGGCGTTAGGCGAGTTCGTGCGCGACTTCGGCGTTCGGGTCGTGGGCGGATGTTGCGGCACGACGCCGGCGCATCTCGACGCGGTGGTGCGCGCGGTGCGCGGGCTGTCTCGCGGGGGAGCGCGGCGCGCGACGCCGCACGTGCCGCGGGTATCGTCGGCCATGCGCGCGCTCACCCTGCACCAGGATCCGCCGCCGCTCCTCATCGGCGAGCGCGTCAATGCGCAGGGGTCGCGCAAGGTGAAGCAGCTGCTGCTGGACGATGACTACGAAGGGATCGTCGGTGTGGCGCGCCAGCAGGTCGATTCGGGCGCGCACGTCCTCGATGTGTGCGTGGCGCTCACCGAGCGCGCGGATGAGGCGCAGCAGATGGCCCGCGTGGTGAAGCTGCTGTCGATGAGCGTCGAAACGCCGCTCATGATCGATTCCACCGAAGCCGACGTGATCGCTCGCGCGCTCGAGCACGTGCCGGGTCGCGCGATCGTGAATTCGATCAACATGGAGAACGGGCGCGCACGCATCGATGCCGTGCTGCCGCTCGTGAGGCAGCATGGCGCGGCGGTGGTGGCGCTCACGATCGACGAGTCGGGAATGGCCAAGACGCGCGACCGCAAGCTCGCAATCGCGCGGCGCATCCACGACATCGCGGTGACGGAGTTCGGGCTGGCGAGCGAGGACCTGATCTTCGATGACCTGACGTTCACGCTGGCGACGGGTGAAGCCGAGTGGGTGGACAGCGCGGCAGAGACGATCGAGGGCATCCGGCTCATCAAGCGCGAGCTGCCGGGCGTGCTCACGTCGTTAGGCGTGAGCAACGTGAGCTTCGGGCTCGCGCCGGCGGCGCGCGCGATCCTCAACTCGGTGTTCCTGCACCACTGCGTGCAGGCGGGCCTCGACATGGCGATCGTGAACCCGGCGCACATTCGACCCTACGCCGAGCTCTCGCCCCACGAGCGGGAGCTGGCGGACGACCTGGTGTTCAACCGCCGGCCCGATGCGCTGCAGCGGTTCATCGAATTCGCGCAGAGCGCCGAGCCCTCGGCGGGCGGCGCCACGGAAGCGTCGGCCGAGTCGGATCTGGCCAAGCTGGAACCCGACGCGCGCATCCACTGGCAGATCCTGCACCGGAAGAAGGACGGCATCGAGGACGCGCTCGACGCCGCGGGCGTGCGCGAGCATCCGGTACGCGTCCTCAACGACGTGCTGCTGCCGGCGATGAAGGAAGTGGGCGACAAGTTCGGCGCCGGCGAGCTGATCCTGCCGTTCGTGCTGCAGAGCGCCGAAGTGATGAAGCGCGCCGTTAGGCATCTGGAACGGTTCCTCGAGCGCGCCGACGGGTACACGAAAGGAAAGGTCGTGCTCGCGACCGTGTACGGCGACGTGCACGACATCGGGAAGTCTCTCGTGAACACGATCCTCTCCAACAACGGCTACACCGTGTTCGACCTGGGCAAGCAGGTGCCCGTGAACACGATCATCGACAAAGCCGTCGAGGTGGGCGCGGATGCGATTGGATTGTCGGCGCTGCTCGTCTCGACGTCCAAGCAGATGCCGATCTGCGTGCAGGAGCTGGATCGGCGCGGGCTCAAGGTGCCTGTGCTGATTGGCGGCGCGGCGATCAACCGGCGATTCGGGCGTCGCGCACTGTTCGTGGATGGCGAGCGGGCCTACGCTCCGGGCGTGTTCTACTGCAAGGACGCATTTGAGGGACTCGACTCCGTGGAAGCGTTGATGGATCCCGAGCGGCGCGACGGTTTCGTGACCGGCAATCTGGATGACGCGCGCCGCGATGTATTCCTGCGGTCGAAGGTGGGGAAAGATGTAGCCGTCGGCACGGACACGACGACGCGCTCGGACGTCGCGACGGACAACGCGATCCCCGAGCCGCCGTTCTTCGGCACCCGCGTGCGGCACGACATTCCGCTCGACGAAGTGCTCGCCCTGCTCGATCTCGACGAGTTGTTCCGGTTGCAATGGGGCGGCCGCGGATCGGGCGAGGCGTTCGAGGCGACGGTGCGCGACGAGTTTCGCCCAACGCTCGAACGGCTGTCGGCGAGCGCGCGTGCCGAGCGGTGGCTCGTGCCGCAGGCCGTGTATGGGTTCTTCCCAGCGCAATCCCAAGGGAACGATCTCATCGTGTACGACGCGGCGGCGTACGGGAGCGACGGCGGCGCGCTGCGCGAAGTCGCGCGCTTCACGTTCCCGAGACAGGACGGACGCGAGCGGCTCTGTCTCGCCGACTACTTCCGGTCGGTCGAATCCGGCGACGTGGACGTGGCGGCGCTGCAGATCGTGACCGTCGGCGACGCGGCGCAGCGGCGATTCGACGAGCTGCAGGCGCGCAACGAATACACGGAGGCCTATTACGTCCACGGCCTGGCCGTCGAAGCCGCGGAGGCCGTCGCCGAGTGGATGCACCGCGACATCCGCCGCCAGTTAGGCATTCCGGCCGCGCACGGCAAGCGCTACTCGTGGGGCTACCCGGCGTGTCCCGACCTGAACGACCACGCGACGATCTTTCGCTTGCTGCCGGCGGCCGCTGCGTTAGGCATGACGTTGACGTCGGCGTTCCAGTTGGTGCCGGAGCAGTCGACGGCGGCGATCGTGCTCCACCATCCCTCGGCGAAGTATTACGCGGTGCGGAGCGGCGGCGAACGGGACACGGGCGCCGGAGGCGGGCCGTGAGCCCGCGGCGCGACCCGCGCGAGCTGCTCGAGCCCGATCGCATCGTCGTGTTCGACGGCGCGATGGGCACGATGCTCTATGCGCGCGGGGTGTTCATCAACCAATGTTACGACGAGCTCAACGCGCGGGCGCCGGAGCTCGTGCGCGACGTGCACCGCGCCTACGTGAAGGCGGGTGCGGAAGTGCTGGAGACGAACAGCTTCGGCGCCAACCGCGTCAAACTGGCGCCGCACGGGCTCGAGGGCCAGGTGCGCGACCTGAATTGCCGCGCGGCACGCCTGGCGCGCGAGGCAGCGGGCGACCACGTCCTCGTGGCCGGCGCCGTCGGCCCGTTAGGCATCCGCATCGAGCCGTTCGGCCCGACCAGCCGCGACGAAGCGCGCGCGATGTTCCGCGAACAGCTGGAGGCACTGCGCGAGGGCGGCGCCGACCTGTTCATCCTCGAGACGTTCGCCGACCTCGACGAAATCGAGCAGGCCATTCGCGCCGCCCGAGACGTGGATGCATCGGCGCCGCTCTTCGCGCAGATGACGATCGGCCAGGACGGCCTCACGCCGTTCGGCGCCACGCCCGAAGATGTGGCCCGCGCACTCGACGGATGGGGCGCGGATGTGATCGGCCTCAACTGCTCCGTTGGGCCGCAGGCGATTCTCGAAGCCATCGAGCGCATGGCGACGGCGTCGACGCGCAAGCTCAGCGCGCAGCCCAACGCCGGCATGCCGCGGGACGTCGGCGGCCGCACCATGTACATGGCGAGCCCGGAATACGTCGCCAACTACGGACGCCATCTCATCCAAGCGGGCGCCAAAGTGTTGGGCGGCTGCTGCGGCACCACGCCCGATCACATCAAGGCGTTGGTGGAAGGCATCCGCCCGCTCGTCCCGCGGCAACAGTGGCGCGCATCCGTGCGCTACCAGTTGCCGCATACCGATGACGCGACGGCCGCCCGCCCCGAAACTCCGCGCGCCGACGGCGCCGAGTCCGCGGTGCCGTTCGCCCAACGGTCGCGTTGGGCCGCAAAGATCGCGGCCGGCGCATTCGTGTCGTCCGTCGAAATCGTACCGCCGCGCGGCGTGGACGCGACGCGCATGCTCGAAGGCGTCCGCGCCCTCAGCGCGCGCGGCGTCGACGCCGTGAACGTACCCGACGGGCCGCGCGCGCAGAGCCGCATGGGTGCGCTCATGACGAGCCTGCTCATCGAGCAGCAGGTGGGCATCGAGACGGTCACCCACTACTGCTGCCGCGACCGCAACCTGCTCGGCATGCTCAGTGATCTGTTAGGCGCGTCGGCGATGGGCCTCCGAAACCTGCTCATCATCACGGGCGACCCGCCGAAGATGGGCCCCTACCCTGACGCGACGGCGGTGTTCGACATCGATTCGATCGGCCTCACCAATCTGGTGAGCCGGCTCAATCGCGGGCTCGATCCCGGCGGCCACGCGATCGGCGCACCGACGCGGTTCGCCATCGGCGTCGGCGTCAACCCAGCGGCAATCGATCCATCGTACGAGTTGCGGCGCTTCGAGTGGAAGGTTGATGCCGGCGCCGAGTTTGCGATCACGCAGCCGGTGTTCGATGTGGACCAGCTGCACCGCTTCCTCGCATCGATCGAGCACGTGCGCATCCCGGTGATCGCGGGGATCTGGCCGCTCGTCTCGGCGCGAAACGCGGAATTCCTGGCGAACGAAGTCCCTGGCGTGGTGGTGCCGGAGGCGGTGATTCAACGCATGCGCCGCGCGAGCGAGCAATCGAAGGAGCACGCGCTGGCCGAAGGCATTGCGCTCGCGCGTGAAATGCTCGCCCACGTGCGTGACGCCGTGCAGGGCGTGCAGGTATCGGCGCCGTTCGGAAAGGTTGAGCTGGCCCTCGACGTGTTCGACGGAGCCGCGCGTTAGCTTTCGGGATCGCGTCGCATTTGCCCCCGCGTGGAGCCAGCCGATGAAAGCCATCTTGCTCGTTGACCACGGCTCGGTCAAAGAAGCCGCCAACCGGATGATCGATTGCGTTGGGCATCTCGTGCAATCGATCGCGGGCGACGCGGCGATCGTGCGCGTCGCGCACATGGAGCTGGCCGAGCCGACGATCGCGCAGGGGTTGGCGGCGTGCGTCGAAGCAGGCGCCACCGAAGTCGTCGTGTTTCCGTACATGCTTTCGCCAGGCAAGCATTCCACGCGCGACATTCCGCGCATGGCGCGCGAAGCCGCCGCGCCTTACCCGCACGTGAACGTCGTGGTGACGCCGGCGTTCGGCGTGCACGACAAGCTCGCCCACGTGGTGCTCGAGCGCGCCGGCGTCGAGGCGCGAGGCCACGGCGTGCCCGCGCCGTGTACGTGTGTGCGCCCCGAGGGGACGCCGGAGCGGTGGTGCGGCGACGCATGCCGTGAGACCGTCTCGAACGTAACAGTCGCGCAGTGACGCCGAGACCAGCGGCTGACGGTTGCGGGGGCGACGGGGTACATTGGACCGCATGACAATCGATCTCGACGCGGCACGTTTGCCGCTCACCGTGCTATCCGAAGACGAGACCATGTTCCGCGACGCGGTAACAGCGTTCGCAGACGAACAGGTGCGTCCGCGCGTGCAGGCGATGGATCGCGCCGGGCAGCTCGACGCCGAGTTGATTCCCAGATTCTTCGAGTTGGGCCTCATGGGCATCACGGTGCCCGAAGAGTACGGCGGCGCGGCCGGCACCATGATGATGGTGGCGCTGGCGGTCGAGGCCGTGAGCCGCGTCGATGCTTCGTCGGCGATCTTGATGGACGTGCAAAATACGCTCGTGAATTCGCCGCTCACGCGCTTCGGCACAGACGCCCAACGGAAACACTACCTGGCCAAGCTCACTTCGGGGACGGTGGGTGCGTACGCGCTGTCGGAGCCGGGCTCGGGATCGGATGCGTTCGGCTTGGCGACGCGCGCCGAGCGCCGCGGCGAGGATTGGGTGCTGACGGGACGCAAACTGTGGATCACGAACGGCGCCGAGGCGGAGATGTTCATCGTGTTCGCCACGGTCGATCCCTCGGCGGGATATCGCGGCATCACGGCGTTCATCGTCGAGCGCGGCTTCGCGGGATTCTCGGTGGGCAAGAAGGAGGACAAGTTAGGCATTCGCGCCTCGAGCACCACCGAGCTCATCCTCGACGGATGCGTGGTGCCGTCGGCGAACGTCCTCGGTCCCGTTGGACAGGGCTACAAGATCGCGATCGAAACGTTGAACGAGGGGCGTATTGGCATCGGCGCGCAGATGATCGGCGTCGCGAGGGGCGCGCTGGACGCGACCGTGCGTTACGTGCGCGAGCGGGCGCAATTCGGCAAACCGCTGGCCGAGTTCCAGGGCATCCAGTTTCAGCTGGCGCAGGCGGCCACGGAGCTCGAGGCCGCTCGGCTCATGGTGTACAACGCGGCGCGTCTCGAGGATGCAGGCCGGCCGTTCACGCAAGAGGCGGCGATGGCCAAGCTGTTCTCGTCGCAGGTGACGGAGCGCGTGACGTCGCTGTGCGTCGAGTTGCACGGCGGATACGGGTACACCAAAGACTATCCCGTCGAGAAGTTCTATCGCGACGCGAAGATCGGGACGATCTACGAGGGCACGTCGAACATGCAGCTGCAGACGATCGCCAAGCTGCTGCTGCGCGGCTAACGGACCGTCACGACGGCATCGTGAGGACGACGGCGCCGCGCACGTCGCCGGCGCGCAGCCGCTCGAGCGCCTCGTTCGCGTGATCCAGCGGCATGGGCTCGACGTCCGTGCGCACCGGGACGCGCGGTGCGAGCGTGAGAAACTCCTCGCCGTCCCGGCGCGTGAGGTTGGCTACCGAGCGTAGCACGCGTTCGCCCCATAGAATGTCATAGGGGAACGACGGGATGTCGGTCATGTGGATTCCGGCGCAGACGACGGTGCCGCCTTTCGCAACCACACGCAGCGCAGCGGGAACGAGGGCGCCGACTGGCGCGAAGAGAATTGCGGCGTCGAGCTCGACGGGCGGCGTTTGATCCGAGCCGCCGGCCCATTCTGCGCCTAACTGAAGGGCGAACTCCTGCGACGGTGTATCGTCGGGCCGTGTGAACGCGAACACGCGGCGTCCCTGCGAGCGGGCCACTTGGGCGATGAGATGAGCGGCCGCGCCGAATCCATACAAGCCTAACGCTTCGCCCGCGCCCGATGCGCTGAGCGCGCGGTATCCGATGAGGCCCGCGCACAGGAGCGGCGCGGCGTGCACATCGTCGTACGAGGAAGGCAGCTCAAAACAGAAGCGCTCGTCGGCCACGCAGCATTGCGCGTAGCCACCATCGATCTGGTAGCCTGTAAAGCGTGCTCGAATGCAGAGGTTCTCGCGACCGGATCGGCAGTATCTGCAAACACCGCAGGTCCAGCCCAGCCATGGAACGCCGACTCGCGTACCGACATCGAATCGCGTCGCGCCGTCGCCGCGGGCCGCAACCGTGCCGACGATTTCATGGCCTAACACGAGCGGCAGCTTGGGGTCGTGAAGCTCGCCGTCGATGATGTGGAGATCGGTCCGGCATACGGCGCACGCGCGAACCCGGAGGAGCACCTGACCCGGACCGGGAGCCGGGTCAGGCATGTCGCGCGCCACGAGCGGCGCGCGGAGCCGCTCGAGGACCATCGCCCGCACGGCTCTCTACATGCTGCGCATGGCCTGAAACACCGGCGGCACGGCGCCCAGGATCCACACGATCAATGCCGCCGTGTACGCGCGGGACCGCGGGATCTTGCCTAACACAGACAGGCCGATGGCGAGCAGAATCGTCGTCCAGATCGTGAACACGTCGAATCGCGCCAGCAGCGCCAACACCACCGGCGACGTGTTCGAGATGTCGAAGAAATGCGCAGGGCTCGCCGTGATCTTCGTCGCCGAATTGAGGGTCGATGGGTCGGAGAAAAATGCAATGATGGGTCCGACGATTGCGCCGATGATTCTCGGGAACTGCGCGTACGCGGCCACGAGCAGTCCGCCCCCAAACGCCATGGTCGAGTCGAACAACTTACCAACGAACCATAGCACCACTCCGGTGAAGAACATGCCGATCATCACGAAGATGGGCAGGATGACCGCTTGCAGCTTGGAGAAGAACGCCCGCTGCTTCTCGACGACGTCCGGCGTGATCTGGGGATTGGCCCGCGCCGCGACAGCCATGGCGCGGTTGAACTCCGCATCGAACACTGGTTGCGTGAGCGATTGCGTGCCCAGATAAATCACCAAGATGAGCACCGTGACCACGACAAACGGTATGAACCAGTTCCCATTCTGCCTGCGCGCGAACACGTCGCTGGGCGATGTGAAAATGTCGATGAAGTCTTCCCATACCGAGGGCGCCTTTGGCGCGGGTGCTGCCGTTGCGGTCATGCGTATCTCCGATCAGAAGTCTGGGTAGGAGACAAAGCGAGGCGGGCGCCTTCACGTGTACAGTGTGGCGCCGTTCACCGTACGTGCAAGAGCCCCGAACGGATTCGGATTGCTTTGGGAGTCGCGGCCGGATCGACGTCGATGCGCACGGTGACGCGCTCCTGCACCTGCAACTTCCCCGTTACATCGAGCGTGTCGTCACCCCGCTGCAAGTGAAATGACACCGGCGCTCCGCTGCGCAGGCCGACCTTGTCGCGCAATCGGTTGATGAAGCTTGGATCCGTCACCGGAACGCCTGCCACCGACAAGAGATAGTCACCCGCTTGGACACCCGCTTCATCGGCCGAGGAGCCGGGCGCGACCCGCGCAACACGGACGCCGGATGAATCATTCTCGGCGGACACGCCCAACGTCGGCGTACGAACGGTGTCGATCGTGGCGCGAAGTCCGGCGAGCGGCAGCACGGTCTTCCACGGATACGGATCGCGGCCGTCGATGTACTTCGCGTTGAAATCGGCGAACGACTTGCCGCCGGCCGCGGCACCCACGGCCGCCCACCACTGTGCGGCGGTGAAGCCGGTGCCGTGTTTGTAGCACTCGCGGTACAGTGCGCGCATCACGTCGTCGAGCGACGCACGATTATCGCTCGCATCGCGGATCATGATGTCGAGCATGAGTCCGGCGAGCGATCCTTTCGGATAGTAGATGTCGGCGGTGCCATCCTCGGGATGGATCCAGGTCGTGAGCGACGCATCGGTGAGCGCAACCGGCGGTGCGTTAGCCACCTCGGCCATTTTGCCGGCCGTGAGCTCGAAGAAGCCCGTGGAGTCGATGACGCCCGCGCGCACCTCGGACAAGTCGGCGTAATAGTCGGTGATGCCCTCGCTCACCCAGAGCCAGGTGGTCGGTTGTTCGTGCGCGTACTGGTACGGCCACAGATCGGAAGGCCGCAGCCGCTTGACGTTCCACGCGTGGAAGATCTCGTGCGCGTAGATCGACATCTCGATCGGCTCGCCGATCGCGAGCGGCGTCGTGACGTCGACGTGCGAGTTCTCGTGCTCAAGACCCGAGATGCCGCCGTACGTCGAGTCGGCAATCTGCAT
>Ga0209168_10001113_pt1 | contig 21972 bp, 2 predicted proteins | sample Coa_R1_FD_187156 | JGI IMG/M metagenome (GOLD analysis project Ga0209168, IMG submission 187156) | Surface soil microbial communities from Centralia Pennsylvania, which are recovering from an underground coalmine fire - Coalmine... | ecosystem: Environmental > Terrestrial > Soil > Unclassified ...
TGATCCAGAGAAATTAGTTGCTGTTGTAGCAGTTGTTGCGTTACCAGACAATGTTGCAGTAATGGTTCCTGCTGAGAAATTTCCTGATGAATCGCGCGCAACTAATGTGCTTACAGTGTTGGCGCTTGTTCCATCAGTAGCAATGGTAATATCATTGGCATTGTTAGTAATATTTATATGACTACCAGCTATCAATGATTTAAAGTTTAATGTATTTCCCGTTGTGTTTCTGAAAATAAGACCAGTACCAGCACCAACGTTTGCACCTGTTGTTGCGTTAGGAAGAGAAAAGAGTGCAAATGTAATTGGATCAGTATCAATAATTGCCGTTGGCGTATTACAAAGCCAACTTGATCCTCCTTCTGTAGCTCCTTCTAAAATAAGAACATATGCTTGGCCTGCTTGTGTTCCTGATGCAAAATCAGTTGGACGTGTCCAATTTCCTGTTTGTGCCAGCCATAAACCGTTTTGTACTTGATTTGTTTGACCCACCAGAAGAACGCGATCATTAGTAGACAACGTAACGCCATCAATAGTTTGGAGCCCAGCTGGTGGAGAACCAATATCAGTTGTACTAACCACAATAGCAGGGTTTTTAGCAACTAATCCGGTGCTTATTGCAGAATCCACATATGCTTTAGTTGCGACATCAGTATTATTAGTTGTTGTTCCTGCAATAGTAATCATATTTGTGGCAAAATTACCTGAATTATCACGTACAACAATATCGCCAGGTATATTGGTGCTTGAAATGTTTGCTAATTTATCATTCGTGATTGTTGCAGTAGTAATATCTGCATCAACAATTAATGAGCTTGATAATAATCCCGTAGCATCGTTATGTACTACACCTGCGGTGCTGAATGGCGTGATTGTTGCTGAATTACTGATCACTGTATCAGTGATACTTATTGCACCAGCAGAAAATCCTCCCGATGCCGTGCGTTTAACGATAGCATTTGCCGTGTTTGCACTTGTTGCAGCATTCGCAAGTACTGTTGCAGCTGCAACATTTGCTGCCGTTTGTCCACCAACCGTGCTCACCACCGTTGCACTTTGTGTACCAGTGACATCACCACTTAAGGAACCAGAAAAATTAGTTGCCGTGGTTGCTGTTGTAGCTGTTGTTGCGTTACCACTCAAGTTTGCAGTAATAGTTCCTGCAGAGAAATTACCAGATGAATCACGTGCAACAATTGCGCTTGCGGTGTTAGTACTTGTTGCAGTAGTTGCAGAATTTGCAACTTTACCTGCAGTTGAAATGGTTGCTAATTTTGAATCAGTTATTGCTGCTGATGATGAAATATCAGCATTAACAATTAATGAACTCGATAATAATCCGGTAGCATCATTATGAACAACACCTGCGGTATTAAATGGTGTAATAGTTGCAGTGTTAGTAATAACTTCATCGGTAATGCTTATTGCGCCAGCAGAAAAACCTCCGGATGAAGAACGTTTTACAATAGTGCTCGCAGTATCCGCGCTTGTTGCAGCATTTGCAAGTACCGTTGCAGCAGCAACATTTGCTGCGCTTTGTCCACCAACAGTACTAACCACCGTAGCAGTTTGTGTACCAGTAACATCACCACTTAATGAACCAGAAAAATTAGTTGCGGTGGTTGCAGTAGTTGCATTGCCACTTAAGTTTGCAGTGATTGTACCAGCAGCAAAGTTGCCCGATGAATCACGCGCAACAATTGCACTTGGTGTATTAGTATTGGTTGCAGTTGTTGCAGAATTTGCAACTTTACCTGCAGTTGAAATAGTAGCTAATTTTGAATCAGCAATTGCTGCAGCAGGATCAATATCAGCGTTAACAATTAATGAGCTTGATAATAAGCCAGTAGCATCATTATGAACTACACCTGCTGTATTAAATGGCGTAATAGTTGCGGTGTTACTGATAACTGTATCAGTAACACTAATTGCACCAGCAGAAAAACCTCCTGATGCAGTGCGTTTTACAATAGTACTTGCAGTATCTGCGCTTGTTGCAGCATTTGCAAGAACAGTAGCAGCAGCAACATTTGCTGCGCTTTGTCCGCCCACAAAACTGACAACTGTTGCGCTTTGTGTTCCGGTGACATCACCACTGAATGAACCAGAGAAATTAGTTGCAGTTGTTGCGGTTGTAGCATTGCCATTTAAATTTGCAGTTATGGTACCAGCAGAGAAATTGCCTGAACTATCACGTGCAACAATTGCACTTGGTGTATTAGTATTTGTTGCCGTTGTTGCTGAATTTGCAACTTTGCCTGCGGTGGAAATAGTTGCTAATTTTGTATCAGCAATTGCAGCAGCAGGATCAATATCAGCGTTAACAATTAATGAACTTGTTAATAATCCTGCAGCATTATTATGTACAACTCCTGCGGTTGTAAATCCATCGATAGTAAGTCCAGATGAACTTATATTTATTTGTTCAGTGCCACTAATATCAAAAGATAATACATTTGCAGTTGCAGCAGAAAGACCAGTGTTGGTGCTGCCGGTGAATTGCAATGATGGAACTGCAGCTGTTCCTGCTGGTAATGTTAAAGTACCTGTCATAGTATCGCCAGCTTTTGAAACTTTACCATTCAATTGTGTTTGTATTGCTGACGTTACGCCTGATACATAACTGACTTCAGTTGACGTAGTAACGCTTGAAGAAAGCTGATTTGTTGTTGGATCGGTAATTACTACGTGGCCTGGTGTTAACGTACCGACAATAAAATTATCATCAGTTTTTAACACATTTGCAGCGCTTCGGTATAAATTGGTATCGCCATCAAACACAATTTGTGTGCTTGCATTTGGTAATTGCAATTGATTATTTACTCCATCAAGTTGCATGACTACATACGGAGAAATTGATGATTGTCCAACAACATCGCTGTTTTGATAGATAAATGAAAGTTGTGCAGTTGAGCCATTTTTATTAATATCCCATCCACGCAATGCTGATGTTCCACCAACAGGAGAACCCTCATCAGATACTAAACGTAATCCTGCTATTTTAGTCCGATCAGTAGTAATTGCAGTAACATCAGTATTATTAGCTGATAATGCATATAAGGTTGAGGCACCACCAAAATCATTTTCAAAACCAACTGCTTGCGTGGAATATAATGAAGAAAGATAATTTAATTCTGGTTGGTTAGTGGGATCAATATCTATTTGAATCAAGCGTGTGTTTTGATTTGCGGTAGAACCAATGGTTAATGCTCCATTATTGGCAAGATCAAAGAACGCTAAGTTAACATTAGTCGGATTATTAATTGTTATTTTATTGTTTGAAGCAGAACCACCGTCAAAATTTAAGGTAGAAGATCCTTCTTGGAGAATGTCATTGGTGCAATTTTGAATAGTTACACCAGAAACATATGCTATAGTGGAAGATGTATCAGAAGATGTTCCTACTTGTATTGCTGTTGTATAATTGGTGATGCTTCCGCTGCTAATACTTGCAGATGCATTATTAGTCACTGAAATAGCAGTTGCTTGTGTTACACCAAGATCATTATTGCCATCAAACTGACATCCAACTATCTCTGCGTTAGTTCCTGCACCACTGATTTGTATATCAACATCAGTATTGCTATTGGTGAGCTCAAAAGTAGCTCCATTCAACACCATATTTGAAGCACCATTCTGTATAATGTCTGTGGTATTAAATTTGAATGCAACACTGCTAATGGTGATAGTAGAGTTATTGGCAATATTAAATCCTGTGTCACACTTTGCAATTGCACCACCGCTGATAACCAGATTAGCACCTGATCCTGTTATGCTTATCGCTGTATTTGCAGCAGTCGCGGAAATAGAAAACACACCAAAAAAATCACATCCGATAGTTTCTGCACGACACGTATCAACACTTAAACCAGTTCCATTTGCTACGAACGTACATGCATTAAATCCATACAATTGATTAACACCTCCCGAACAAGCTACGCCGGTTAGAAAGTTAGCAAAGCGAACATTATCAAAGGTTGATAAGTTACCAACTGCAAGTGAAAGACCAGTAGCAAGTGCTGATGTTGATTCAATAGCAACATTAGCAATACGAATAGTACCATTTGCTAAAATAAAATCATTAGCAGGTGTAGAGGGAAATATATACGTTGCTTCAGGAGAAAATCCTACAATAGAAATTCCATCAGTTGTGATGGTTAATGGTCCAGCGCTATTATCTTCTATATAATTACCGGGATACATAAAAATACAGATGGGGGCATTAACATTTGCAAGCGTATTGGCAACGTTAATTGCCTGAGAAAGCGATGCATACGGACTTTCGCTAGATCCATTTCCGGTGATATCGTTACCATATTGTGCTACATAAATAGTTCTACTTATTGCAGGAACAATGGTTCCACCCAAGGTAAGCCATTGTAAATTGGTAGGGGTAGTTGCATTTGCTTGGAGTACTTGATTTGCTGTTGGTGCAGTAGCTGGTAAAGCTAGAGTATAATTCGAAGAAACTGATGTAGGAGCAGTTAATCCAACAAATTTTGTACCAGAATTATCGGTAAAATAAAGATTGTTTTTAACAACTTCATCATTGACAGATAACATATCCGTTACTGTTTCATCCATAACAGACAAGTTGGTTATGCTTACACTTTGAATTATTTGATCACTTGTTGATAAAAAAGAAATAGTTGCATTTTGTATGATCGCATCAGTTGCAGAAAGATCAATTGCCGTGATATTTTGAACTACTTGATCATTAACTGATAACAAACCTTGTACCGTAATAATATTGATATATGATCGTTGTGTATTATTATCATCATGTTCTTTGCTTATTTTAACCGATAATGAACCATTCATAAATTGTTGAATTACGCAGTCCAAATCAGCATATAATTGTTCAGCTTTACGAGGATCTAATGATGTATAATGAGTATGCAAAATATGTTCAGCATATTGTAAAATATCTGCAATATCATCATGTCGTGCTAAAAATAAACCTTTTTCTATATAATCTTTTAATTGTAGTAAGGGTGAATGATGATTTTTATCAAGGTTGCTAATTGCTGAAAGTACATATCCAATGTTACTGAGTTCTTTTCCCAAATAAACATATGAACGATCAGTTTCCGGGATTGCTAATTCTGCCTGAAGATCAGCAATAGGAATAACCAAATATTCTATCATTGCTGATAACGGCAAAGGAGCTATCATTAAAGAAAATGATAAAAGAAAAGATAAAAAACGTGTAGGGTGTAGGTGCTTCATAACAATCCTTTTTATATATTATTCAGCAACAGAAACGAGTTTATCTATTTGTTGCTGTAAATTGTTCATAATAGCGCTTAACTCGTCTTTGGTTACGTATTCTTTCTTAATTTTTTCAATGATGGCATATTGTTTCTGAAGTTCATTTAAGAGTAATATTGGTAATAAATGATAACGGACCGTGTATGGTAATCCTTCTTTATCTCGTGCAACAATAGCAGGAAATATTTCATCAACTTCTTCTGCGATAAGTCCAAATTCTTGCATATCAGATTCATTATTGTTGTATATAAAAGTAACGGGACGTAATTGTAAAATTTTTTCAGATATTTTTCCCATATCTTCGATATTATGTTTAAATTTTCGTGAAGAAAGAGTTATGCCTAATTGACCATTGCTATCAATTGAAACAGCATCACCTGATACGCCAATACCACTAATCCCGGCGATAAACGTACTTGTTTGAGATGATCCAATGCGTATAGTGCTACTTTCATTAGTTGTAGCGGCATTTGCGTTAATATAAATATTGCCATTTCCGGTAATAAGTGACTGTCCTGCTTGATATCCAATAGCAATGTTACCACTCCCGGTTGTTATAGAAGTTAATGCACTTGCACCAAAGGCACTGTTCTGACCAGTACCGGTTGTGACAAAAGTCCCTGCATTAATACCCGCAAAGATATTGTTGGTACCAGTATCATGAATAAATCTATTAGAACCTTTTAAAATATTTCCTGCTGTTGATGTACTTGGTTCAGTTGTTAATATAAGGTTTCCACTCACAATACTATCGGTCATGCTGATAGCACCGGCAGAAAAACCTCCTGTTGCTGTTCTTCTTACAATTGCATTTGCTGTATTAGTACTCACCGCATTTGATACAACCGTAGCAGTTTGAGGCCCTGTTACTTCTCCTGCCAATGAACCAGAGAAATTAGTTGTAGTTGTAGCAGTTGCAGCATTACCATTTAAAGTTGCCGTAATAGTGCCTGCAGAAAAATTGCCTGATGCATCACGTGCAACAAGTGTATTAATGGTATTAGAAGAAGTGCCATCTGTTGCGAGTGTAATATCATTAGCATTATTAGTGATAATAATATGTGATGCTTGAATAAGTGATTTAAAGTTTAAAGTATTACCCGTTTTGTCTCTGAAAATTAATCCTGTTCCAACTCCCACATTGGCTCCGTTAGTGGAATTCGGTGTAGAAAAAAGCACAAAATTAATAGGGTCAGTATCGATTATTGCGTTGGGGGTACTACAAAGCCAACTTGTTCCCGCGTTAATTGTTCCTGATAAAATTAAAACATATGCTGAACCAGCTTCAGTTCCTGAGGCAAAATCTGCGGGGCGATTCCATGCTCCACCTTGCACAACCCACAAACCATTTTCTACTGGATTTGTTTGTCCGTTCAGAAGAACACGATCACCGGCAGATAATGCAACGCCATCAATTGTTGTTAATCCACTTAATGCTTGATTGGTTAAGCTGATGACAACTGCAGGAGCTTTTGGAACAATACCCGTTGTAACAACAGAATCAACATATGCCTTGGTGGCTGCATCAGTTGGATTAACAACTGAGCCATCAAGTGTAATCATGTTTGTTGCAAAGTTGCCCGAACCATCACGAACAACAATATCGCCAGGGATATCATCACTTGAAATATTTGCTAATTTATCGTTAGTAATAGTTCCGCTGGTAATATCTGCATCAGTTACTAATGATGTTGAAATATTTCCTGAAGCATCATTATGTAAAACACCTGGTGAAGTTAAGGAGCTGATTTGCAAATTTCCATTAACAACTTCATCCTGCGTAGATAGAGTACCATTAATTGTTAAATTATTAGCTATAAATTCAGTGACTGATAAATTACTGATGCATAAAGTATCAATGCAACTTGCTACGGCTAAATCAGTCACCGAAAGAGATCCAACCACGGCATCGGTAACAGAAAAAGTATTTACTGTAATATCTCCAACCGAAAGAGATGCTATGATAGCATCTGCAGCAGAAAGAGTTCCTTTAATTTTAACGTTGCTTTTGAATGTAGCTTTTTTGGCAACTTCTAATTTACCGCTTACATGTATGCCTTGCTTTGTTCTGACATGTTTATAAAAAGTAGCTTCTCCAAGTACATCCATGTTTTCATCAACAATTAATGTTCTTAAATGTGGGGAACGAATAATCATATTGGTATCAATGCTAAATGCGCCTTGCGCAATATGGTGACGAACTTCTTTCAGATGATTACTCAGTGCTTGAGCATAATCGGTAGTAAGAAAATTATATTTTTTTTGTAGTACGTTGTGTGCATAATCAAGAACAGTATTTAACTGATCAGCTTCTATAAATAAAAAACCTTCTTCGATAGATTTTTGTAATGCATGTAGAGGCGTTTTTGATTGATCATCTATGGATATAAGTTCAGAAACAAGTTCTGCAATAGGACTATGTTCTTTATGCAGGTAGACATACGATGATGCATGATAATGATTATGAATATCTAAAGATAAAGCAATTGTGGATGTAGTGATAAGCAATGTGCTTATTATACGAAGAAAAAAAGAACGACGATCTACATACATCATAGGTAATCCTTTTGAGGAAAAATGACTTTTTTAATTTGGGTTTATAAAAACAAAAATTATGTTGCTTTCTCAAGAGTCTTTATATTTAAATTTATTTTGTTTGCATGATAAGAGTTTTTAAAAAAAGGAAGATGATGTACCACCAAAATATTAAAAAACTATATATGTTATTTATAGCAGGTACTCTTTTAGTGTCATCTCTTCCTGTTGCTGCAATAGCTCAAGATATAGCTGTTAACATATCTGAATGGCACACTGATATTATTAACCAAGATTCAGATCCATCGTACATATATCTTGGTAAAGAACTGAGCAATATAGCTGAGGTTCTCTCGCAAATAAGTGGTTTAGAGCAAACGAATAATTCGCCTCTTTATGAATTAAAAAAACATATTGATAATGGTTTTTTATTTATAGAATATGATGAAATTATTCAAATGGTTGAATATGCTCAATCTGTTATACAAAAATGTTCTTTCTTATGCAATGATTACAAAGATATTGCAGTTAAACTTGAACTACTCATTAATCAAATTATCAACGGCGATCTTACGATGGATGCTGCAACAGTAATGCGTTCGCCACATTTAAGAACTGTTGTTATTAATGAAAATATTGATGTGCTTGGTGAAAGTAAGTTTCATAAACATATACGAACAAAACAAGGCATACATATGAGTGGTAAATTAAAAGTTGCCAAATCAGCAACTTTTAAAAACAACGTTCATATAAAAGGAACGTTATCAGTAGCAGATATTTTGGTTGGATCTCTCTCTATAACTGACTTGGTAGTTGTAAGTTGTGTGGACAGTTTATGTGTTAATAGTTTATCAACAACAGATTTAATAGTAACCGACTGTGTTGATAATATTTGCGTTAATAATCTATCAGTTGTTGATGAATCAGTAAGTGGTACCTTATCGGTGAATGATGCATATATTGTTAATGCTCTTATTGAAAATTTAACAGTAAGTGCAACAATACTTGATTCTATTATTAACAATTTAACGGTTGATCTTACCTTGTCAGCTCATGATGCAATTATAGATAATGAAACGGTGGAAAATATTTCTGCAAGCAATGCTGTTATACAAAATATTACGGTGAATGGAACGTTATCGGTTAATGATGAAGTTATTAATAATGTTCTTGCATTTCAAGATCCAGGTACAGGATTTATTGGGATACAAGCGCCACCAGTGGTTCCTACAAGTTATACATTATCATTACCTTCAACAGTACCAACTGCTCATCAAATAATACGTGCAAATGCGCTGACGCCTACTACCTTAGAATGGGCAACTGAAGGAGGATCGGTTACTCCGGTTAATAGCGAAACAATTTATGTGGCACAATATGGCAATGATATAACAGGGGATGGATCATTTAATAATCCTTATGCAACTCTTGCTAAAGCAATTGATATTGCTAATGTACTTGCAAATGTTAATCATCCGATATGTATTTTCATGAGTCCCGGTATTTATATAGAAAATAATGTGGCAGGTCCATTAACTATTACAACTGATGGTGTTTCAATAGTAAGTTTTTCACCTGAAGCAACGTACATTATGCCTTCAACTCCTCTCAATGATTTTATTTTAGCCAATGGCACTATACGTATTGCTAATATTGCAATTGAATCATTTGCGCCGCTTGCAACAGGTCTTTCTCTTGCGGTGGGTAATTTATCAACATTTGATAATGTTCGGTTTGCTAATTTCCAAACAGGTGTATTTTGTTCAGGAGGGCCAGCGCAATTATATGGATTTAACTCATGTATTTTTGTTGCAAATACAACGGGGCTCAGTGTTAATAATAGTCGCGCTGAAACAGTGGGGTGTGATTTCTTTGGTAGTTTTTCAATAACAGGTCCTGCTGCTAATACCGGTATCAGTATAACGGGATCTGGCGCAAATCTTGTGGTAGATGGTGGAGCAGTGGGAAAATGTGCTACAGGATTTGATATTACCGGAAATTCAGTCATTACTATCAATGGAGTTTCTTTTAAATTCAATACAGCTGATATTATACAATCTGGCGCATCACACATGGTGCTTAATGGATCAAGCTTTGAACTTACCAATAGTAATTCCGATATTGATATACAAATTAGTGGTGCAGGTACCATTGCTGAAATTGTTGGATGTCAATTTAACGGTAATAATGATTTAGGAGTTCCGGAAGGAACATCTATTTTTGTCAGTGATAATGCATCACTTGATATTAGTAGTGGTAGTATAAAAAACTATACAACAGCTTTGCAAGCAGGAACTTCTTCTGATACTGCTTCTACCGTGGCATATGCTTCCGCGTTAACTATTGAAAATTGTACCATGGATATTGTTCAAGAAGGATCTACCACTTTGAATTTTAATGCGGGGTCTGCTTCGGGCAATAAAATAATTATCAATGATCCAACCAATGTTGAATTAGCATTTTTTGATTTGAATGATAACGGTTCATTAACTATTGGTTCTACCGCAAATCAAAATACAAGTTTGGTACAAGTAGATATTGATCCTACCAATCACCCAGAACTAAATTATAAATCTTCGTTATATTCTACACAAGCAGTTGGTTTTGAGAATATTTATGGTAGTTCTTCCTCATTGTATTCTTTATCAGCTAATAATACCGATGTTACTGCAATTACCACTGATCGTACTAAAATTGCAGGTTTACGTTTAGTTTCTGATACTGCATCACCGATTGGAGGAACATCTGCATTACGTGGATGGGATATAAATAAAAATGGTTCTAGTGCAGAACTTTCATTTACGTACCAGAATAGTGATATTGCAGGTCAATCAATAATATCACCGTATGTAATAATGCAACTTGATGGAGTAAATAATCAGTTACAATTACCAAATGCAGGAACACAAATTATCTTTGATACTGATACTAATTTATACAGAAGTGGAGCAAATGTTTTAAAAACAGATGACAATCTTATTGTTGGTGCCTTAACTCCTGGTCGTGTGGTGATTACTGATCCGACTACTAACCAGCTTGCATCAAGTGTTACTACTTCCACTGAACTTGGTTATCTTTCTGGTGTAACATCACCGATCCAAGCACAGTTGAATAGTAAAGTGAATAAATCTGGTGATATCATGACAGGAACTTTGCAATTACCTGCAGGAACTACTGCTGCACCGTCATTAACATTTACCGGAAGAACAACAACTGGTTTATCTGCACCAACTGCAAATAGTTTATCATTCAGTACTAATGCATTAGAAAGAATGAACATAAGTTCAACTGGTGTTGTTTCTATTGATGCATTTAGCACAGCGGGAGTTATTCATAATGATGCTTCAGGTAATTTATCAAGTTCATTAATTGTAGATGCAGATATTACCGCTGCCACCATTACTAATGATAAATTAGCAAATATTTCTAGTTCCAATGTTCCTGGTTATATTGTGGTGCGTGATGGTTCTGGTAATTTTCAAACAAATATGATTACGCTTTTTGGATCAGTTGTTAATAATACTGATGCAGCAACAAAAGCATATGTTGATATGGCAATTTCATTAGGAATTGCTGCAAAGACTCCCGCTTTGGTGGTAAGTACCACTGATATTGGATCTCCACCAACGGGATTGCAAACAATTGATGGCGTTGCATTATCTACCAATGATCGCGTTCTTCTTGTTGGACAAACAGATGAGGTATACAACGGTTTATGGCTTGCGCAAACAGGTGCATGGACACGGCCCGCTGATTTTGCTAACGGAACTGAAGTTGGTCAAGCATATGTTCTTATTATTGAAGGAGCAGTAAATGCGGGGTCAAGCTGGCTATGTAATACACCAACAGCAATTATTGGTACAGATCCAATTACGTTTGCAGAATTTTCACTCCCAAGTCAAACTATTGGTGCCAATGTGGGTGCCGGAACAGGTCAAGTATATCAAAGTAAATCAGGAATAACTCTTAATTTTAGAACATTACTTCAAGGTGCACACCTTACTATTACTACAAATTCCGACACAGTATCCTTTACTACTGATGCAACCAATACCAATACATCAAATACCATTGTTGCGCGTGACGCATCAGGTAATTTTTCTGCCGGAAATATTACCGCAAGTTTGACGGGTGCAGCATCGTTAAACGTACTTAAAACTGGTGACACCATGACAGGAGCTTTAACATTACCAGCTGGAACAATATTAGCGCCATCCTTAATTTTCACCGGTAGTAGTGCAGGAACTGGTATATCTGCACCAATCGCTGATACTCTTTCTTTTGATATAATAGGCAGTGAACAAATGAATATCAGTTCATCAGGTATTACTATTGATGGATTTACTACCACTGGTGTTGTTCATAATAATTCTTCAGGTTTACTATCAAGTTCATTAATTGTTAATGCTGATGTTGATCCTGCTGCAGCTATTGTTGATACTAAATTAGCAACTATTTCTACTGTAGGTAAAGTTGCTAACTCAGCAACAACTGCGACAAGCACTAATATACCCAATACCATTGTATTGCGTGATAGTTCAGGTAATTTTAATGCGGGAACAGTAATTGCAAACTTGATGGGTGCAGCATCATTGAACGTTCTTAAATCTGGTGATACTATGACGGGAACATTACAATTACCTGCAGGAACAACTGCGCTACCTTCATTAGTGTTTACTGGTAGTACAACCACCGGTTTATCTGCAAGCGCAGGTAATTTATCATTCAGCACTAATGCCTTAGAACGTATGAAAATTTCTTCTGGAGGAATAGTTTCTATTGATGGATTTACCGTTCCTGGCGTTGTGCATAATGATGCATTAGGTAATTTATCAAGTTCATTAATTGTAAATGCTGATGTTGATCCAGCAGCAGGTATTATTGATACAAAATTAGCAACAATTAGCACCGCAGGTAAAGTTGCCAATTCCGCAACAACCGCAACAAGTGCAAACGTTGCTAATAGTATAGTATTACGTGATTCCTCAGGTAATTTTTCTGCAAATGCAGTTAGTTTTAATGATGCCGTTATTCAAAATTTAACATTGATCAATGCTTCACTTACCGATGCAATTATAACAAATGGTACCATTGCCAATCTCTCATCAACTGATGCGTATATTGAATTTTTAAGTGTACTTGATGAAACAATCACTGGTACTCTATCAATTAATGATGCCATTATAACCAATGCAACAATTACCAACTTATCAGCAACAAATGAAATTATTACCAATCTTACAACAACTAATTTTTCAGCAACTGACGCGTATATTGAATTTCTAAGTGTACTTGATGAAACAATCACCGGCACATCATCAATTAATGACGCCATTATAACCAATGCAACAATTACCAACTTATCAGCAACAAGTGAAATTATTACCAATCTTACCGTAACTAACTTATCTGCAACTGATGCATATATTGAATTTTTAAGTGTACTTGATGAAACAATTACTGGTACTGCATCAATTAATGATGCCATTATAACCAATGCAACAATTACAACCTTATCAGCAACAAATGAAATTATTACCAATCTTACAGCAACTAACTTATCATCAACCGATGCCTATATTGAATTTTTAAGTGTACTTGATGAAACAATCACCGGTACTGTATCAATTAATGATGCCATTATAACCAATGCAACAATTGCAACTCTATCAGCAACAAGTGAAATTATCACCAACCTTACGGTAACAAACTTATCGGCAACTGATGCAGTTATACCAAATGCAACGATCACAACCTTATCAGCAAGCAATGAAATTATTAGTGGTAATCTTACTTTGAGCACTGAGCCAAGTACATCTACTGCGGGTAACATTATTAAAGGATCAAATAGATTTATCCATGATTTTGGAACTAATAATACGTTTGTTGGCATTAATGCTGGTAATTTTAGTACAAGCGGAAGCGGTGGCAATAGTGGATTTGGTAACAGTGCATTAACTGCAAATACAACAGGGGCATTTAATACTGCTATTGGTTATAGCACTCTGGCTGCAAATACTGTCGGTATTAATAATACTGCACTTGGCTATAATGCATTGGCTGTCAGCACAACAGGAACGGATAATACTGCAATTGGATTTAATGCACTTGCTGCAAATGCAACAGGAACAAGTTTTAACACCGCGGTTGGTTCAAGTGCATTGGCTGCAAATACTACCGGGAATAATAATACTGCGATTGGTTACAATGCATTAGCAGTCAATACAACAGGAACGGATAATACTGCGCTTGGTTATAATGCACTTGCTGCTAACGTTGGTGCTGGAGCAAGTTTTAATACAGCTGTTGGTTCGAGCGCATTGGCTGTCAATACAACAGGAACTAATAATGTTGCTGTTGGATATCAAGCGCTTAAAGCAAACACTTTAGGAAGTCATAATACAGCATTAGGCTTTGCGGCGCTCACTGCAAATGTATCAGGAACTGATAATACCGCAGTCGGCTATAATGCGCTTGCTGCTGTAAATGTAATAAGTGCAGAATTTAATACAGCTGTTGGTTCGAGTGCATTGGCTGCAACTACAAGTGGTTTAGGTAATACGGCTATTGGTTTTTCTGCACTTTCAACTAATACTGTTGGTTCTAACAATACGGCTATTGGGAATGCTGCACTTCAAAAGAATACAACAGCTAGTAGTAATACTGCCATTGGGTCTGCTGCACTCAGTGCTAATACAACAGGAAGTGCTAATACTGCAATTGGACTTGATGCACTTCAACGAAATACAACAGGCTCTCAAAATACTGCCATTGGGTTTCAATCGCTTCAAACAAATACCGTTGGTACAAATAATGTTGCAGTTGGATATGTTGCATTAAATTTGAATACAGGAAGTAATAATACTGCAGTTGGTGCTAATGCGCTTAACTTCAATACAGCTAATAATAACACGGCTGTTGGTTCAAGTTCTCTTGCAGCAAATACTACTGGTATTGATAATACTGCGCTTGGTTCTAATGCATTAGCTGTAAGTACAACAGGAACTGATAATACTGCAATTGGATTTAATGCACTTGCTGCAAATGCTACTGGAACAAGTTTTAATACGGCAGTTGGCTCAAATGCATTGGCTGCAAATACTACGGGTACTAATAATGTTGCAGTGGGATATCAAGCACTTAAAGCAAATACCATCGGTATTCATAACACCGCACTTGGTTACAGTGCTCTTGCCGTCAGTACAACTGGAACTGATAATACAGCAATTGGTTATAATGCATTGGCTGCAAATACAACAGGAACAAGTTCTAATACTGCAGTAGGCTCTACCACATTAACTGTGAACACAACAGGAACGAATAACACTGCATTGGGGGCAAGTGCACTTGCGGCTAACACAATTGGTACAGCAAATACAGCACTTGGTAAAAGTTCATTAGTAGCAAATACAACAGGTTCTAATAACACTGGACTTGGCCAAAATACATTAATTTCAGTTACTACAGGCAGTACTAACATCGCAATTGGTTCTGGAGCCGGTGGTACACTCACAACGGGTAGCAACAATATTTATATTGGAACAAACGCCTCTACTGCCGCGGAAAGCAGTGTAACCAGAATTGCTAATATTTATAATACAACTACCGGCAATGCAACAACATTATCCGTACTTGTTGATAGTACTGGTCAATTGGGAACCGCTGCTTCTACTCGCAAAGTAAAACATGCTATTGAAGATATGGCAGATGCTTCTGCTCATATTCTTGATCTTCGTCCAGTAACATTTGTGTATAATTCAGATACCACCGAAACAAAACAATATGGATTAATTGCTGAAGAAGTTGATCAAATTTTTCCTGATATTGTTGTAAAAGATCAAGATAGTAATCCCTACACTATTCAATATCATATACTTCCAATACTTCTTCTGAATGAAATGAAAAAACAACACACAACTATTAATCAGCAACAAGATATTATTGAAGATTTGGTGATAACAACTCAACATATGAATGTTGCAATTGAAAATTTACAAAACCAACTTAAGCAGTTTATTGAGCAATCAAAAACAATAGAAAATCCTGCATAAAAATTAATTTTATAAAAAATAAAAAATACTCTTGTGAAAACGAGAGTATTTTTGTTTGGATAATTTCAGCCATTTTTATTTTAGATTTTTAAAGGGGTTTGTATGTTTGAAGTACGTTGTGCTCGTTTTTTTTATTTCTTAACAGTTTTTGCATTATTAATAGCACCACTTCCTTTGGCTGCAATGGCAGATGATTTGGTAGCATATGTAGATAAAGATACATTGCAATATCACGCACAAGATGTTGATAATCCTTATGTGTATTTGGGAAAAGAATTAAGTAATATTGGCGATGTTATTACTGAATTGGCATCTTTAGATGACAACCTACACTCTCCACTTACTCAATTAAAAAATTATATTGAAAATGGATTATTATTAACTCGCTACAATAATCTTGTCGATGCATTGCGGCAAGCTGAAATAGTTTTAGATAAACAGTATAAAAGTCTCGATCCTTTAAAAGCACAGCAATTATGGTTTGATCTTGATAATAATATTAGCCAGGTAATAGATGGTCTTTTATCGGTAGAAGTTTTTAATAGTTTTGATGAGCATGCAAAAAGAAACTTTCTTAATATTATTACTGTTCAAGGTTTATTATCCGTTAATGATCAAATTGTTCAAGATATCACTGCCATAAATCTTTCTGCAACTGATGCAATTATTCAAAATGCCACTATTACTAATTTATCAGTTATAGAACCAGTAGTACAAAATCTTGTCGCAACTAATTTATCGGTTGTAGATGGAACAATCACCGGAACATTATCAGTCACGGATGAAGTGATTAAAGATTCTTTAAAATTTACTGATTTTCTTGGTGTTGATTATGTAGGTCTAAGAGCGCCGATGAGTGTGCCAACCAGTTATATATTATCATTACCATCTGCAGCTCCAACTTCAGGACAGTTTTTACACGCCAATGCTACCACACCAACCAATTTAGAATGGGTAACATTAGGAGGTTCTGTTTCACCAGCATTAAGTAAATCAATTTATGTCAGCAAAATTGGTAATGATATAACGGGTAATGGTTCTTTTTCTTCACCATATGCAACATTATCTAAAGCTCTGAGCACTGCAAATAGTATTGCATCAAGTTCAAATCCTATTTCTATTCAAATTAGCAGTGGTATTTATGTTGAAGATAATAGTGCAGGTTCCTTAACTATCAATGCTAATGGCATTTCAATCGTTGGGGTATCTGCAAGTAGCGTTATCATAATGCCAAATACTCCTGCAAATGATTTTTTATTAATCAATAATCCAACACATGTTTCTGATATAACATTTCAGTCTGCTGCGCCATTGGCAACCGGTGTTACACTCACTTCAGGTAATTTAACTATTTTTAATAACGTGCGTATTTTTAATTTTCTTGTAGGAGCTGATTGTATTGGTGGGCCTTCTAATTCTTATGGATTTACCACCTGCTTCTTTGTAGGCAATGGAACTGGTATTAACGTAAATAATGCGTACGTGGAATTGGATAACAGTACTATCTTTGGTACCACATCTTTATCCGGTCCGAGCGTTAATAATGCAATCACCGTGACTGGTGCCGGTGCTGATATTGCCATGAATGGAGGAGTTTGCGGTGTGTGTGCAACGGGTATGACGGTAAATGGTAATGCACATGCAACTTTTACGGGAGTGTCATTCAGACTTAATACCTTTGATATCGTACAAAATGGAGCATCACATATTACGCTTTCTGCTTGTACGTTTGAAATAACTACCTCATCATCCGATATTGATGTGCAAGTAAATGGAAGTGGTGCAATCACCGAAATTATTAGTTGTGAATTCAGTGGCAGTGGCTTATCAGGAACACCTGAAGGAACTGCTATTAAAGTTACTAATAATGGAATGGTCAACATTAGCGGTGGTGCTATGTATAATTACACTACTGGTCTGCAAGTAGGTAATTCTTCAGATACATCTTCAACAAGTCTTTCAGCTTCTGCTCTGGTGATACAAAATTGTACAACAGATATTCTTCAACAAGGATCTACCTCATTAAATTTAAATGCAAGCACTGCTTCGGGAAATGCTATTATTATTAATGATGAAACAAATGTTAATCTCGCTTTTTTTGATTTAGATGCAAACAATGCTCTCACGATAGGATCAACCGCAGATGTTGATACGGTACTTATTCAAGCAGCAGTAACGCCATCTGATCAACCTACAATAGGTTATAAATCATCTTTATATTCCTCTCAAGCAGTAGGATTAGAAAATTTTCTTACTAATCCGTTATCGTGGTTTGTGTTAGCAAGTGATAGTAAAGCAACTCTTGCCTCAATTACAACTGATCGTTCCAGTGCTGCAGGTGTCAGCTTATTTTCTGATGAAGGCTCTTCTGTCGGCGGAACATCCGCACTACGTGGATGGAATATTAATAAAAATGGATCATCAGCACAACTTTTATTTACGTATCAAAATAGTGATTCATCAGGCCAACCATTAATTTCTGAATATACAGTTATGCAACTTGATGGGGTGAATAATCAATTGCAGTTACCAACTGCAGGTACGCAGATTGTATTTGATACAGATACCAATTTATACAGAAGTGCTGCAAATGTATTAAAAACAGATGACAATCTTATTGTTGGTACATTAACAGCAGGTAAAGCAGTTGCTACTGATCCGACAACAAATCAATTAATATCAAGCAGTGCAACTAATACGGAGCTCGGTTATCTTTCAGGAGTTACTTCACCTATTCAAGCACAACTCAATAATAAAGTTTCTCGCAGCGGTGATTCAATGACCGGTGCACTTACCATGCTCACGCAAAATGCTGTTCGTTTAGGTGATGCGGTGGGTAATTATGTTGGGTTAAATGCACCATTATCTGTTCCTACCAGTTATACATTATCTTTACCCTCAACAGTTCCTTTAGCTGATCAAATATTACGGGCAAATAGTGTAACACCAACTAACTTAGAATGGGTTACTGGCGGAGGTTCAATACCTCCTGCAAATAGTAGAACTATCTATGTTGCACAATATGGCAGCGATATAACGGGTGATGGATCTTTCACAACACCATATGCAACTCTTTCTAAAGCAATTAATGTTGCTAACGCTATTGCCAATGTTAATGATCCGGTTTGTATTTTTATGTATCCTGGTATTTATATAGAAGATAATAGCGCGGGTCCATTAGCAATTAATACTGATGGTGTTTCGATTGTAGGCTATTCTACCGAAGCAACTTATATCATGTCCTCAACTCCTACTAATGATTTTATCTTAGCAAATGGAACTATACGAATTTCTAATGTTGCTATTGAATCATTTATGCCTCTTGCAACAGGACTTTCACTTACGGTGGGTAATTTATCAACGTTTGACAATGTTCGCTTTGCTAACTTTCTGACCGGAGTAGCATGTTCAGGAGGAGCTGAGCAATTATATGGCTTTAATGCATGCGCTTTTATAGCTAATGGAACCGGCTTAAGTGTTAATAATTGTCGCGTTGAATCGGTGGGAGATTCTTATTTTGGGACTTTTTCAATAACATCTTCTGCTGCAAACACTGGTATAAGTATAACAGGTTCCCAAGCTAATTTAGTTGTAGATGGTGGTGCGCTAGCTAAATGTGCTACGGGGTTCAATATTGGTAATAATTCATCTATTACTATTACCGGAGTTTCATTTAAATTTAATACCTTTGATGTTATACAATCAGGTGCATCTCACATGGTATTGAATGGCTCAAGCTTTGAACTCACTAATGGTTCTTCAGATGTTGATATACAGATTAGTGGTGCAGGAACTATTGCTGAAATAGTAGGTTGTCAATTTAATGGTAATAATGATTTAGGAGTAGCTGAAGGAACAAGCATTCTGGTGAGTAATAATGCTTCGCTCACTATGAGTAGTGGCAGTGTAAAAAATTACACGACTGGATTACAAGCTGGTACTTCTTCAGATACTGCTTCAACAATATTGCATGCTTCTGCCGTAACTATTGAAAATTGTACTAATAATATTATTCAACAAGGATCAGCATCATTACGATTTAACGCTGGATGTGCATCTGGTAATAAAATAACTGTTAATGATCCTACCAATGTTGATTTAGGATTTTTTGATCTTAATAATAACGGTGCTTTGACCATTGGTTCTACTGCTAATGTGGATACCAATTTAATATCCACTGATATAGGAGCTGGAACTAATAATCCTACTATTTGCTACAAGTCATCTTTATATTCTACACAAGCTATTGGTATGAGCAATGTAAGTAGCAATCCATCTTCTTTATACGTGACTTCTAATGAAGATGCTCATGTGACGGCGATTACTAAAAATAATAGTCAAATTACGGGAGTACGTTTAGTTTCTGATACCGCATCACCAATTGGCGGAACATCTGCATTACGTGGTTGGGATATTAATAAAAATGGATCATCTGCGCAACTTTCATTCAATTATCAAAATAGTGATTCATCAGGTCAACCATTAATTTCTGAGTATGCCGTCATGCAACTTGACGGAGTAAATAATCAAGTGCAATTACCAACAGCAGGAACAAAAATTGTATTTGATGCTGATACCAACTTATATAGAAGCGCAGCCAATGTTTTAAAAACGGATAGCAATTTTATTGTTGGCACATTAACAGCAGGTAAAGCAGTTGCTACAGATCCTAGTACTAATCAATTGATTTCAAGCACAGCAACTAATACCGAGCTTAATTTTCTTTCTGGAGTCACTTCACCAATTCAAGCACAACTTAATAATAAGGTTTCAAAGACTGGTGATTCCATGACTGGTGCGCTTACCATGCTTACGCAAAATGCTGTTCGCTTTGGTGATGCAATAAGTAATTATGTTGGATTAAATGCACCGTTATCTGTTCCTACTAGTTATACTTTGTCATTACCATCAACAGCACCAACTGCAGGACAATTCTTAAATGCAAGCAATAGCACTCCTACTAATTTAGAATGGGTTACCTTGGGTGGTACGATTTCTCCTACAACAAGTCAAACAATCTATGTTGCCAAATACGGTAATGATACAACAGGAAATGGATCTTTTGATATGCCATATGCAACGCTTTCTAAAGCTATCACTGTTGCTAATGGACTTGCATCATTGGCAAATCCTATAACTATTATTATAGGAACAGGTATTTATGTCGAAAATAATAGCGTTAACCCATTAACCGTTACAGCAAATGGTGTTTCTATCGTAGGAAGTTCACCTAATAGTGTTATTATTATACCAAATACACCAGCAAATAATTTTTTGTTAATTAATGAACCGATACAAATTATTAATGTCACTTTTGAATCTGCTGCTCCTTTGGCAACAGGTATTACCATATTTTCGGATAATTTAACGGTTTTTGAAAATGTGTATGTATATAATTTCCTTCTGGGAGTAAATGGTGTTGGAGGATTATCAAATTCCTCATATGGTTTTAATAACTGTTTATTTATTGGCAATGGTACTGCATTACAGATAGATGGTGCGCATGCTGAATGTAATAGTTCTACATTTTTTGGAACACCTTCTTTGATTGGCCCTCCTGCAAATACTGGTATTGTGGTAACAGGCTCTGGGGCTAATGCAGTAATTTCGGGTGGTGTAATTGGTGTTTGTGTAACAGGTCTGAATGTAACGAGCAATGCAATATGTACCGCCAATGGCGTAAGTTTTAGAATAAATACCAACGATGTTGTTCAAGATGGCGCATCTCATCTAACACTTGCTGCATGTACATTTGAATTAACAACAGGATCATCTGATGTGGATATAAGTATTAGCGATAGTGGAACAACCACTAACATAATAAGCTGTGAATTGAATGGCAGCAATAGTCTCACTAATGGGAGTGAAGGGACAGGAATACAAATTGCTGATGATGCGGTGGTAAATATAACGGGTGGTAGTATACAAAATTATACCACTGGTATACAAATTGGTGATTCCGACGATACTGCTTCAACCATACTGCAAGTTTCTGGTCTTGTTATTAATAACTGTACTAATGATATTATTCAAAGTGGTTCAGCAACATTTAATTTTAATGCGAGCACAGCAACGAGCAGCAAAATTAGTATTAATGATCCAACAAATGTTACGC
>Ga0209168_10001114_pt1 | contig 21950 bp, 17 predicted proteins | sample Coa_R1_FD_187156 | JGI IMG/M metagenome (GOLD analysis project Ga0209168, IMG submission 187156) | Surface soil microbial communities from Centralia Pennsylvania, which are recovering from an underground coalmine fire - Coalmine... | ecosystem: Environmental > Terrestrial > Soil > Unclassified ...
AAGTGGGATAGCAGCCATCGCAAAGACTGCCGGTTAGTTGCCGTGGAAACGGGTAATAAAGAGTTGCCTGTATCGTTTGCCAAAATCAAAGTTCTCGGATGGGCCGCTCTGAGCTCGGCGTCGACACGCCATGTCTACCGCGGGGTGGCTGAGGTTTCTGTCTATGTCGCTTCTGCCGCGCGGGGAAAGGGCATCGGAAAAGAGCTGCTCGAAGCCTTGATTCTGGAATCAGAATTGAACGGAATCTGGACTCTGCAGGCAGGAATTTTCCCGGAGAACAAAGCCAGTGTTGCGCTCCACAGGTCGTGCGGATTCCGGGAAATCGGAATCCGCCGAAAGATTGGGGCATTGGGCAATACCTGGCGGGACGTTCTGCTGCTTGAGCGCCGCAGCTCGAAAGTTGGATGGTGAGTGCTCTATTTGTGCGGCGGGATCCAGTAAACCTCCTCTTTCACGGTTCCCTTCTCAACGAATCCGCGACGCTTGAGGATCGCTTTGCTGTGCTCGATCATCTCGGGATGCCCACAGAGGTACGCAACTGTGTTGCTGGCATCAAGATCCCAATGGTCGGCATATTTGCGGAGGATGTCGTCTGCCCGCCCGATCTCTCCGCCCCAATCGGCGTGATCCCAAGGCCGGCTCACGGTGGGAACGTATTTAAACCAGGGCAGTTCTCTGTCAAACTCGTTCAGCTCTTCGAGGTACCCGAATTCAAAGGGCCGGCTGGCGCCGTTCAGCAGGTAGAGTTGATGCGCTCCGTCGAAGCGGCCTTCCCGCCATTCTTTGGCGAGCGAGCGCACGTAGCTGACGAATGGAGCGACACCGGTAACCGTCGAAATCAGCAGATGATTCCTGCGCCCGTTGTGCATATCCAGAGAGAACTTTCCCTTGGGAACTTTGCGCATCAGCAACTCGTCGCCCGGTTGAAGTTTATACAGCAGGGGAGTGAGTGCTCCGTTGGGAACCAGCTCGAAGAAGAATTCGACTTCGTCTTCCGTTGGCGAGGAGACGATCGAATACGGTCGCTCGATGCGCCGCCCGTCCACTTCGACGCCCAACGTCGCAAACTGTCCCGGGACGAACTTGAACTCGCCATCGGTTTGAATACGAAACATCCAGAGATCGGGGGCGAAATCGACGCGCTTCGCCACGCGTGCGCGAAAGAATCTGTCGTCGGTCATGCTCTGCTCTCTTAGCCGTTCGATGTGTGTATTCAAAATTGCCAAAATGTCCAGAAACCTGGACACTCCCCCCGTAATTTGTCCGGATACTTATTAGATGTTTGGCTGGTATCGATGACTCGGCATGCAATTCGATGTCCAACCGAACGGTCGTACGGTGAGTTGATTTGCGATATCCTAGCCGGAATCCGAGGCTTTGGGAAGGAATTTTTTCCTTCGGTCCGATCAGGATTACATCGCGGGAGCTGGACGGCTTCAGCGAGCTGGCGATGCTTCTTCCGCTGCGAGTTGCTCGAGCACCGTCCTCATCGCGCGCAAAACTTCTTGCGCCGCCGTGGCTCTAAGCGTGAATTTCAACACTCCGTCCGGGGTAAAATGAGCGCCCTTCTGACCCGAAACAAATCGTGCGAGCTGCTCGGGATCGACTGCCGCATTCTGGCGGAACTTGAACGTTACCGACTCGCGCTTGCGGTCAATGGCATTCACGCCGACTCGCATGCAGAGCAGTTTTAGCGAGGCATAATCGAGCAGATTGCGAACCGCGGGCGGCGGTGGCCCATAGCGATCTTCCAACTCGGCCGCTACGTCGGACAGCTGCGATTCGGTTTCCACGCCGGCAACCCGTTTGTACATACGCAGGCGCTGATTCTCTTCGGGAATATATTCGGCCGGAATGCGGATGTTGAGTCCGAGATTCAGCTGGGTTTCGGCCTCGTCCGGAGCAGCTTCGCCCTTCATCTCGCGGACGGCGCGATCAAGCATCTGCGTATAAAGCTCGAAACCGATAGCTTCGATGTGGCCGCTCTGCTCGCCTCCGAGCAGGTTTCCGGCGCCCCGAAGTTCCAGATCGAGGGCGGCAATCTTGAATCCGGCACCGAGGTCGGAGAATTCCTTCAGCGCGGCCAACCGCCGCCGTGCGATCGGTGTGAGCTCGACCTCCCGCGGAATGAGCAGATACGCGTAGGCTCGACGATTCGAACGCCCGACTCGTCCGCGTAACTGGTACAGCTCGGAAAGCCCGAGGCGGTCGGCGCGGTTGATCAGGATCGTGTTGCAGAGGGGAATGTCGAGACCGTTCTCGATGATTGTGGTCGCGACCAGAATGTCGGCCTCGTGGTGCATAAACTTGAGCATCACTTTTTCCAATTCGCCTTCCGACATCTGACCATGGCCCACGATAACGCGCGCTTTCGGCACGAGTTCCTGGAGCTTGGCGGCGATTTCCCAGATGCTCTCGACGCGGTTGTGAACGAAATACACCTGGCCACTGCGATCGAGTTCCTGCTCGATGGCTGACTGGATCAGCTTGTCGTCCCAGCTCGCTACGACGGTCTGAATGGCCATGCGGTCTTTGGGAGGCGTCTCGATCACGCTCATGTCGCGCAATCCGACCAGCGACATATGAAGCGTGCGCGGAATCGGCGTGGCCGACATGGTGAGCACGTCCACCTGCTTCCGCATCTGCTTGATGCGTTCCTTGTGGCGGACGCCGAAGCGCTGTTCTTCATCAACGATTAGAAGGCCGAGGTCGGAAAACTTGAGGTCTTTCGCGAGAATCCGGTGCGTGCCGATCAGGATGTCGATTTTTCCCGTTTCCGCCTTTTGCAGAATCTCTTTCTGCTGTTTCGGATTCCGGAAGCGGCTGATCATTTCGATCGTGACAGGGAACGGCCCGAAACGCTGCTTGAATGTCTCGTAGTGCTGGAAGGCCAAGACCGTGGTCGGAGCCAGTACGGCAACTTGCTTGTTGTCGCTGACCGCCTTGAATGCCGCACGCATGGCGACTTCTGTTTTTCCATAGCCGACATCACCACAGAGCAGGCGATCCATGGGCTGAGTCGATTCCATGTCGTGCATGACGTCGGTGATCGCCTGCGCCTGGTCCTCGGTCTCGTTGTATTCGAAGGTATCTTCAAATTCGCGGACGAATTCATTTCCCGCCGGGAACGCGTGCCCCTGCGCCGTTTTCCGCTCAGCGTAGAGTTTCAGCAGCTCCTCGGTCATATCCTTCATCGCCTTGCGAACGCGAGCTTTCGTCTTGGCCCACGCTTGCGTGCCGAGATGACTCAGAGCAGGCTTCGCGCCCTCCGAGGAGCGATATTTCTGTATGAGGTCCAGGCGAGTCAGCGGCACGTAGAGGCGAGCACCCTCCGCATATTCCAGCAGCATGAACTCGGCGTTGCCATCGCCCTGGTTAATCTCTTTCAGTCCCTGATATTGTCCGATTCCGTGTTCAACATGGACGACATAGTCACCGACCTGCAGATCGCGGAAGTCCGAGAGAAACGCCGATACCTTCGACTTCTGCCGCTGTGGACGGGATGCGACGGTGTCGGATTCGTCGAACAGATCGCGTGAGCCAAAGATCGCCAGATGCGCGTCCGGAAAAACAACGCCATCCGGCACGTAGGCCTTCGCCAGAGTCGTTGTGTTCACCTCTCCGGCAAAGTAACTGGTTTCGTCGGCGTAGCTCTCGCCGCTGCGCGTGCGGCTGCCCAGCCGGAAGCTCACATTGTATTCAGTGAAAATATCCGCGAGACGTTCGACTTCTCCAGTATTTGGAACCGAAAACAGGACCTGATTTCCAGCCCCCGTCAGCTTCTTGACCTCTTCGAGCATCGACGGGACTGAGCCATGGAAGCGCGACGTGGGCTGGGTCAGGAAAGGCACCGTTGCATCATCTTCGCCGTGCGTGATTCCGAGGTGCTCCAGATCGGCGCCCGTGGCAGCACTCGTCTTTTGCCACCAGCCGTCGGGCGGCAGATACAAATCCGTCGGACGCACCAGATTTCCTACTCCGCTGCGCTCGTGCGCTTCTTCTACTCGAGTCCAGAAGCGGTCAAATTCGGCGCGAAGCGTGTCGGGTTCGTCGAGCAGGACGACGGACCTTGGCAGCAGATCGAACACGGTACGGTCAGCCCCGGCGACCGGCGCGTAAAACTCCCATCCAGGAAATACGGTGACACCGCCCGAGCGGACGGCGGCTTCGACGATTTCGTCGGTCGTCCCAGCAATGCGTTTGCCAGAAAGTCGGGTGTGAATGGCGCCGAGCAGTTGGTCGCTGACCGGAGTTTCCGTAAGAGGCAGAAGGAGCGCTTCGTCGATCGGGTTAGAAGAACGCTGTGAAGTTGGATCGAATCGGCGGATCGAATCGACTTCGTCGCCGAAGAACTCAATTCGCACCGGGCGTTCGGCTTCGGGGGAGTAGACATCGAGAATGCCGCCGCGAAGCGCATACTGCCCCGGCATCTCGACGACATCGGCGGATGCGTAGCCGACCGTATTCAAATGCGCGAGCAGGTTCTCGACATCGAACGATTCTCCGCGACGGAGCGTACGCGCAAGGCCGGTGTAGTACTCGGGTGACCTCTGCAGGATGGCGGTGGCTGCGATGGGCGACACTACGATAGAGGCTTTCCCGGTCGCAATTTTCCAGAGCGCGGTCGCCCGCTCTTCCTGCAATTCGGGGTGCGGCGAAAGATTCTGGAACGGCAGGACATCGCGGGCCGGAAGGGAAACTACCGATTCGGGGTCGCAGGCTGCTGTCAACTCGCAAAATCCGCGGAGAACTGGAACGAAGTCCTCCGTCGAGCGGTTATCGCTGACGACAACGATCAGTGGGCGTTCCGCCGCACGGCGCAAAAGCACGAGCAGCAAGGCTTTCGCGGCGGAAGACAGGCCGGAAACACGTATCCGCCCCGTGCCCTCTTTCAGGTGGGAGGCTGCACGCACAAACCCGGGAAGAATTTCAACGTCCGCGAAGAGTTCGCGGACGAAGGGAAGCAGCATCGCAGTTTGATTTTAACAGGAAGAAGCAGGTTGCAAGAGACGACGGCTGAGGGTCCAGTAAAGGCATTCTACGAACGCGTGATCGGCCGACAGGGGACACCGACCGCGGTTGAACTCCCAGGGATGTCACGGTTGACGACGCTCCCCGCGCCAATCGTGGCCCAAGGTCCAATGCGACGCCGAGGAAGAACGCTGACCCCGGTTCCGAGCTGAGCACCCTCCTCTAAAACTACACCGCCGGAAAGATTGCAGCCGGGAGCCACCATGCAGAAATCGGCGATTTCTACATCGTGGGTGATCGAGCAATTTACGTAGACGGTGACATGATCACCAATCTTCGCGTCGACGGTAAAACGGGTTCCAGCCATCACGACCGTTCCTGCCCCTATTCGGACGGACTTGGGGATTGCGACATCCGGGTGGATCAGCGAAGCAAACCTGCTTCCCCTCGCAGAAAACTTCTTCACAGTCCGGAATCGAACACGGGGATCGCCGATGCCGCATACGAACCACACCGAATCGTCTGGTTGCCATTCATCGTTGCCCAGTACTCGATAGCCGTTGACTTCGGATCCGGCGAGATCTGGATTTGGATCGAGAAAACCGAGAATATTCCATTCTTTGCGCTGCGCATTACAGGCTTCGACGAGTGCTACTATTTCACGGCCAAGGCCACCCGCCCCCAGGATCACAATGTCTTTGAGGTCGCTCATTCCGGTTTCTACTGAACTACGGGATAGTCTACAAACTTCTTCAAAATCAAGGAGGGCCCGATTGGAGTTGATTTCAGTACCGACACAATACGGTCCGCTGCATGGCCGTCGCCGTAGAAATTCTCGATTGTTGCGATGGAGCGACGGAAATCAGCACTCAACGCTCTGAAAATTCCTTTTGCAATCGCTTCTTTCGAAGTGCCGACGTCGATGATATTGGGACCTCGCGTCCGGCCTTCCTGGCGAGTCCCAATGTTCACAACCGGGAGGCGAAAGCTCGCCGCTTCGATAATGCCGCTGCTCGAATTTCCCACCATTGCGGCGACATGCCGTTGAACGCTGTGGTATCTGCGATGGCCAAGATTTGTCACGAAACGAGCGTTTTTCCTGATTGCGGAGAAATCTCTTATGCGTTGAATGACGTGATCGTTGTTCGAGTCTGCATTCGGATAGGTAAACAGTAGCGAGTGACCGGACTCTGAGACTGCAGCCAGCAGGTTAGAGACACTGTCTTCATCGCTGTTTTCGAGGGTGACAGGGTGGTACGTGATGAGGAGAGTCTGCAATAGATCGAGTCCGATCAGTTCTTCGAGTTGAGACTTGGGGACAGGCTCGAACATGCGGATTGAGTCAATTGCGGGAGAGCCCGTCACATGTACGCGCCATGGCTCCTCCCCCATTTGCCGAATGCGTCGACCATATTCGGCCGTTGCTGCGAAATGTATATGGCTTAGCTTTGTAATCGCGTGCCGAATCGCGTCATCGATCGCGCCGAGGGTAAGCTCGCCTCCGTGGATGTGGGCGATGGGAATTCTGCAAGGCAGAGCAGCCGCGGCTGCTGAGAGCATCTCAAAGCGATCACCGAGCAGCAGCACGATATCGGGCCGGACGCTTTGAAAAGCGGCCGTGAACTCCTGAACTCCAATTCCGATCGCATTGGCGACATCGACGCGAGAGTGGCCCGCCATTTTCATCGGCACTCGCGCGGAAATTGGAAATCCATCTGCGCAAATTTCCTGAACGGTATCGCCGTACTTTGGATCCAAATGACCGGCGGCCACGATGAGAAACAGTTCAGTCTCTGGATCGCCCTGAAGACGGCGCAAGACCGGCACGTAAATTCCGTAATCCGATCTGCCAACCGTCACAACGCCCACCCGGACTGTCATGCGAGGTCCTTCGAGTTGATCAAAGCGTCAAACGGAATTTCGCGAACCGTGCGCTTGCCCACTACGGATTTCCACTGCGCCGGCGAAATGCCCGTGCCGGGGCGTTTGAAGGCCAGCATTTCGCGAGAGATTGTTGTGCCTGAAGGAATGGTACTAGCCGCGACGATACTTCTTCGGGCCACTTCGCGTACATTTTCCTCTCCCGGCTGCGGCTTCTTGATGCCATCCCCGCGAGCAGCCTCAACGAGTCGAATCGATTGAACCAGGCCTCGGAACGCTTCTGGGGTCAAGGAGACACGATGGTCCGGGCCTGGAAGGCTCGTATCGAGCGTAAGATGCTTTTCAATAATGTTGGCTTCGAGCGCTACAGCTGCGATCGCAATTTCGTTGCGAAGAGAATGATCGCTGAAACCCACGGGAACGTCGAATGTGTCTCGGAGTGTCTTGAGCACGGTTAAATTGGCGTCCTCCGGGTTGGCTGGATAGCTCGATACGCAATGCAGAAGTGCGAGTTCCTGACATCCCGCCTCTCGCAGCGCCTGGAACGCGGTTTGAACTTCTTCGAGATACGACATTCCCGTCGACAAAATCACCGGTTTATTCTTGCGCGCGATGAATTCTAATAGAGGGATGTTCGTTAGATCGCCCGACCCGATCTTAAAAGCAAGCACGCCAATCTCGTCCAGCAGATCTACGCACTGTTCATCAAAGCCGGTGGAGAGGAACAGAATTCCACGGGATGCCGAATATTGTGCTACAGCTCTAGTCATCTCTGACGGCATTTCGAGGCGACGCACCATTTCGAGTTGCCGCTCGGCGGCTCCGGTGGTTTCTTTCTGATAATCCGCTTTGGGTGCGGCGGCAGAGATCAGTTTTTCGGCCTTGAATGTCTGAAACTTGACCGCGTCAGCGCCGGCTTCTACGGCGGCGTCGACAAGTTTTTCAGCAAGCTCCTGGCTGCCGTTGTGGTTTACGCCAGCTTCGGCGATCACGAAGCACGGGTAGCCCGGGCCGATCCGCTTGTCACCTATCTTGAAAGGTCTCATGCTAAATGAGGTTAGGACTCGATCACTTTTCCACAGATTCCACTGAATTGCACGCGCACCTGCTCCAGAAATCCGGGCCCAGTCGCCCTGCAACAGCCCCAAGCTCAATGATAATATTATTGAACTTTGCCGTAGATGCGCGAAACAATGATTCAGACTTGCTTCGCCGCATTTCTTGGCAGTGCCTGCATTCATGCACCAAGTGGAAAAAATCCTCATCACCGAAGAGTCCACTCTTCGATCGGCGATGCTCTATATCGACCGCGGCGCTAAAGGAATTGTGCTGGTAGTGGACAAAAGCAGGCATTTAATTGCAACGCTGACGGATGGCGATTTGCGTCGCGCCGTGCTGGCCGGATTGAGTCTTGAGCTTCCGGTGGCAGATTTAATTCAGCGATTCCATACTCAAGGCAAGCCTGGTCCCATCAGTCTTCCCGTCAATAGCGCGAAGGATTCCATTGTAAGAGAGATGAAAGCGCGCTCCATCCGGCAGGTTCCACTCGTCGATGAAGACGGACGCGTGGTGGATCTCGCGGTACTTGATGAACTGGTTGAGGAGCCACCGGGCCTGGTCCACGCCGTTGTGATGGCGGGAGGGTTCGGCAAACGCCTGATGCCCCTGACTGCCCAGATCCCAAAGCCATTACTCCGCGTTGGTGATCGGCCCCTCATCGATCGCTTGATGGAGCAACTGAAGCAAGCTGGCGTTTCGAAGGTGAACGTCAGTACTCATTACAAGGCAGAACAGATTTCTACGCATCTCGGTGATGGCGAGGCATTTGGAATCCCTGTAGAGTACGTGGCGGAAGAACAACCAATGGGGACCGCTGGGGGCCTGTCGTTGATTTCCGGGGAAGAGCCGCTGCTGGTAATTAATGGGGATATCCTGACCGGGTTGGATTTCCGCTCACTTCTGAATTTTCATTTCGAGCACCATGCTGAGATGACAGTTGCGGTTCGTGAGTACCGCTTCGATGTCCCATACGGAGTGGTTGAGACCGACGGGGTGAACGTCACGGGTGTCACCGAAAAGCCCACGCTCAAGTTCTTTGTTAACGCGGGAATCTATCTGATCTCGTCATCAGCGCGGCAGCTGATTCCGTCTGGTCAAAAATTCGACATGCCGGAACTGATCGACAAAGTCGTTCAAAGGGGTGGCAAGGTCATCAGTTTTCCGGTGTGGGAGTATTGGCTCGACATCGGACGACACGAGGACTACCAGCGGGCACAAGAGGATGTGCGCCGGATCGAGGCAAGGCAGTGAACTGGCGATCCAAGAGTGTTCTGGTAACAGGTGCGGGAGGTTTCATCGGCAGTCACTTGGCCGAAGCACTCGTTCAGGCTGGAGCAAAGACGCGAGCGTTGGTGCACTATAACGGCCAAGGGCGAAAAGGATGGCTCGATCGCAGCGATTATAGAGACGAGATGGAAATAATTGCGGGCGACGTTCGTGAGGTTGACAGCGTCAGAGCCGCTCTCAAGGGCATCGACATTGTATTTCATCTGGCGGCTCTTATCGCGATCCCTTACTCCTACATCTCACCCTCTTCATACGTGACCACGAATATTGGCGGAACACTGAACATTCTTCAGGAATCGCTTCGGGTTGGGGTGGAGCGAATCGTGCATACCTCGACCAGCGAGGTGTATGGAACTGCCAGACAGATTCCGATATCCGAGGAGCATCCGTTGCAGGCCCAATCGCCTTACTCGGCAACCAAGATTGGCGCTGACAAGCTGGCAGAATCGTTTCACCGATCTTTTGAACTTCCGGTGAGTATTGTGCGACCGTTCAATACCTATGGTCCTCGCCAGTCCGCACGCGCAATCATTCCGACAATCATTGGACAGGCGTTGTCGAACGACCCGATTCGAGTCGGCAATGTATCTCCCACCCGAGATTTCAATTATGTCGCGGATACTGTGCGCGGTTTCCTAAGGAATGCAGAAAGCCAGAAAACCGTGGGTCAAGTCGTGAATCTCGGTACCGGGAAAGAAATTTCGATTGGAGAACTTGCAAAGACAATCTGCAGCATGGTCGGGAGCGAGTGCCGGATCGTTCAAGAAAATGATCGCGTTCGGCCTCCTGGAAGTGAGGTTGAGCGGCTCTGTGCGATGAGCACCAAGGCTGAAGAGCTTGCCGGGTGGCGTTCTGAGGTGACTTTACAGGACGGATTGGCGAAAACCATCGCCTGGATGCGTTCAAATCTTGAGTACTACCCGTCGAAAATCTATGCGGTCTGATTGCGTTCTGATGTCTGTGCCATGGGCGAGTTAAAAACACAGTCGGTTCCCATCCCGCTCTCGGTGCCTGAGATTCAGGGCAATGAGTGGAAGTATGTGAAGGATTGCCTCGACACTGGATGGGTTTCCTCGGTTGGGGAATATGTCGGGCGTTTCGAGAGAATGATCGCCAGCGCGGTCGAAGCCCCATTTGCGGTTGCAACGAGCAGCGGCACTTCGGCATTGCACGTGGCGCTCCTCGTCAGCGGGGTTCAACCGGACGACGAGGTGCTCGTTTCAACGCTGACTTTTATTGCTCCTGTCAATGCCATTCGCTATGCGGGGGCATGGCCGGTCCTGATTGACGCCGAACCAGAGTACTGGCAGATCGACGCGCGAAAGCTGACGGATTTCTTGCGAAAGAATTGCGAATCCTCACGTGGAGAACTACGAAATCGGAAAACGGGAAGACGAGTCAGGGCGATCGTTCCTGTTCATATCCTCGGGCATCCCGCAGATATGGATCCGATTCTTTCCGCTGCGCGTGAATTCGGGCTCGTGGTGATCGAGGATGCGACAGAATGTCTGGGAGCGAAGTACAAAGGAAAGCACACCGGCACCCTCGGGGATATCGCATGCTTCAGTTTTAATGGCAACAAAATCATCACGACCGGCGGAGGTGGCGCGATCGTGACTTCAAATCCCGAGTGGGCGAGCCGGGCGAAATACCTGACCACACAGGCGAAGGACGATCCTATTGAATATGTGCATAAAGAGATAGGTTACAACTACCGGCTGACCAACATTCAGGCAGCACTGGGATGCGCTCAAATCGAGAGACTCGATTATTACATCGAAACCAAGCGAGCAATTGCCGATCGTTACCACAAAGGGTTGAAGGACATTCCCGGGATTGTACCTATGCCCGCGGCGCCCTGGGCTGAAAGCATTTTCTGGCTCTACACCGTGCTGGTGAGTGAAGAACAGTTCGGAATAGACGCGAGATGTCTGATCAAGGAACTGGAGGGCGGGTCGATTCAAACTCGTCCACTCTGGCAACCCATGCACCGCAGTCCGGTTCACAGCCAATCCGAGGCTACTTCGTGTGAAACTGCGGATCTTCTTTATTCACGGGCTGTGAGTCTGCCTTGTTCGGTTGGCTTGACCGTGTCCGATCAGGAGTATGTCATCGCGTCGGTTGTCCGTTTGGCAGAAGCTCAGCGAGGAAGACGTGCGTAAATCTGGCGCGGGACGCATACGATTCTCGCGCCGCACGAAGCGTCCCGCATTACTTCGAGGTCATCAGCTTTCTATCCAGCGTCCGCCATTGTTCCTCCGTGTCCAAATCAAACGCTTCCTCTTGGGGTGAGACTGCTCCCAACATTCGTTTGCATTTTAAAGAGTGTTCCGCGAGGATTTTTTTTGTTCGGGCCAGGAAAATGCTTCCATCGGCATGGAAGGCTCGAGGAAGCTGCTGTCGGCACGGGACTTCCGGTTTGTCGCCCATGCTCGGACGCAGTAATCCGTCAGCATCCTCGAAGTAGACCCAGTACGGGTTGTGTTCTGTTGGGACCGGGCGCACCGACATCACGCTGTCCACATCACGTTCCCAGAGGAGAGAAATGCAGCGGTCGATGGTGGCTGAGCTGCGCAGCGGGCTTGTGGGCTGCAGAAGACACACCGCATCGTAATCCAGCCCCTGATCCTGAAACCACTGGATGACATGAACTACTACATCGATCATCGGAGTCGAGTCCACGGCGAGTTCGGCAGGCCGTATGAATGGAACTTCCAGGCCAGCGGATTTGCCGATCGAGGCGATCTCAGGATCTTCGGTGCTGAGCAGGACTCGAGACAAGCCCGCCGCACCAAGGGCGGCCTTTGCCGTGTAGGCGAGCAAGGGCTTGCCTGCGAGCAAACGGGCATTCTTTCGCGCAATGCCTTTCGATCCGCCACGAGCCGGGACGAGACCTAGGATTGTGCCTCGTCCTTTTTGAGTCTCCATAGATTAAAGAATAAGCCGGTCGGCTAGCCGCGCATGTCGCTCGACGTGCCACCCGCCGCGGGGACGTAGCACTTCAGCGTGTAATCCATCACCATGCGGTCGGCATTGAAACGCCAGCCCAGCGTGCGGATCGTGCGTTTCATGCGCTTGATCCAGCCGCGCGGAAGGCCGTCGCGATCGCGCTGATAGTAGAGTGGAATCACTTCTTCGCGTAGCGCTCGCAACAAGTCTTCGCCGTCGCGGGAATCGTGGACGCTCATGTTGGAGTGAGTCTTTCCGGTTCCGATCGCGAATCCGTTGATGCCATCGAACGCTTCGGCCCACCACCCGTCCAAGATGGAGAGATTCAGACCGCCATTGAGCACGACTTTCTGCCCGCTGGTTCCCGAAGCTTCCAGCGGACGCCGCGGATTGTTCAGCCAAACGTCCACGCCCTGCACGAAGCGGCGACCGACGTTGATGTCGTAGTCCTCGACGAAAACGAACTTGTCGCGGAACATCGAGTCGCGCATCAATTCGGCAATCTGCTGCAGAACGCGTTTACCTGGTTCGTCCAGCGGGTGCGCTTTGCCGGCAAAGACAAACTGTACTGGACGATTCGGGTCGTTCACCATCGAAGCGAGGCGTTCGATATCCGTCAAGATCAGATTAGCCCGCTTATAGGTTGCGAACCGGCGGGCAAAGCCGATCGTAAGAGCATCTGGGGTTAAGACGCGCTCAAGACGCTGCAACACCTCATGCGACTCGCCTCGACGCTCCGCCTGATCCACGGCCCGTTTTCGAACGAATTCGATCAGCTGCGACTTGAGATTGAGGTGAGTCTCCCATAGCTCGCCGTCATCGACATTCTCGATTCCCAGCCAGGTCTTCGCTTCGCTGCCTCGTTGTAGCCAGTCAGTTCCGAGGTGGCGATCATAAAGGCGGAACATTTGCGGAGCGAGCCACGACGGAACGTGCACACCATTAGTGATGTGGCCGATGGGGACTTCGTCCTCGGGCTTGCCTTTGTACAATCCGGTCCACATCGCGCGGGAAACCTCACCGTGGAGCGCTGAAACCGCATTTGCACGGCGCGAAAGGCGGAGCGCGAGAACCGTCATGCAGAATAGTTCGTCCTGATTGCTGGTGTTCTCACGGCCGAGGCCCAACAGACTTTCCTGAGACAGGCCCAACTGTTCGCGGAGCGGCCCGATGTGTTCTTCTACCAACCTCGCGTCGAAGCGATCATGGCCGGCAGGAACTGGAGTGTGCGTGGTAAAGACGACTTCGCGGGAGACTCGCGGAACCGCAGCATCGAATCCGATGCCTTCGTCCTCCATGCGCATGCGGATTGCTTCGAGCACCGCAAATCCGCTATGGCCTTCGTTGAGGTGAAGAACACCGGGAGAGATTCCCAGGGCTTTCAGCGCGCGCAGGCCTCCGACGCCTAACAACACTTCCTGTCGGATCCGAATGCGCAGGTCGCCGCCATAGAGTCGTGAAGTGAGTTCGCGATCTTCCGGTGCATTGCCTTCGACGTCGGAATCGAGCAGCAAGAGATCGCGACGGCCAACCTTCACGCGCCAGACCTTTGCCTGAATACGACCGCTGCGAGTCTCGATCTCGACCACGACGGGACGGCCGTCCTTTCCGATTGCTACTTCCATCGGCAATTGATTGACGTCCGTCTCGAGGTACTCTTCGCGCTGCCAGCCGTTCAGATCGAGGCGCTGGCGGAAATAGCCTTGGCCGTAAAACAGCCCGATACCTACGAGTGGGATATCGAGATCAGAAGCACTCTTAATGTGATCGCCGGCGAGTACTCCAAGGCCGCCGGAATAGACGGGAAGCGATTCGTGCAATCCAAATTCTGCCGAAAAATAAGCGACAGGATGCGGCCGAAGAACACCGGCATGCCGCGTTCCCCAGGTACGGTCTGCCTCGCGATATTCGAGCATGCGGCGATAGGCATAGTTGACACGGCTGTGAAGCATGAGCTCGGCGGCGCGGGTCTCGAGCTTCGCCAGCGGAAGTTCGCTCAGGAGCGCAACTGGATTATGGTTCAGCTCGCTCCAGCGCGTCGGATCGAGGTCGAGGAAGAGACTGGCAGAATTATGATCCCAGCTCCACCAGAGATTGCGCGCAAGGGCCCAGAGACGCTCTTGAAGGGGCGCAATGAAACGGTCAAGAGTGCGTGCCTCGCTCACAACCGGGGCGACCTGTCTGGCGACTTCCGAGAGCATTCGGATTTCGTCGTCGCTGAATACGCGCGCTTCGATAGTTTGAACGACCAAAACGCCCTGCAGAACGCCGCGATCGATCAATGGCACACCCAGGAAAGATTGGTATGCATCCTCGCCCGCATCGCGGAAGTATTTGAATCGAGGATGATTCTTGACCTGGCTTACCGCCACTGGATGAACCTGTTCCGCGACAAGGCCAGTCAGCCCCTCGTGAACGGCCATCCGCAAAATGCCGATGCATTCACGCCGAAGGCCGACGGTTGCGGCCAAGACAAGGTTGGCACGATCCGGTTCCAGCAAGTACGCTGAACACACGTCGGTACGGAACCTCTTGGCGATTAAGGCCACAAGGTTCATCAGCGTCTCCGCCGATTGACCACCCTCAGCTGCCAGGTTCGCGACTTCTTCGGCGGTGAGTAGGCTGCTCGCTCCGGTAGCTGCAGCGCTCTGATCCGTTTGCTCTACTGTTTCGTATCCGTCCAATCTGGTTTGCTACGCCTCCGTACGTCTCTTGTTCGTTGAATTATGGCGATGATCAACAAAGAAGGATTCCAGCTATTGTACGGGCTATCCGCAAAATTGCGAACTCTGGCCGCATCGAAAAAAGAAATTGTTGCGGTCGGGATTTGCGCAGGATCGTTCTTCACAAAGGGATAGCAAAGCCTTCGCAGATTGGTTCACTGGTATTCCCGCGAAGATGGTAGAATTCTCCATTCCTGTCACCCAGCCTGGGCAGCATTGGCATCTGACGTGTCTTTATTCGACGAAACACATAACATCAAGTCGCAGCTCACCGCAGATGTGCTGCGATCTTCGGGAGTTGTACGACTGAAGGTCACGGGCTGGAGTATGCTCCCGACTGTCTGGCCTGGAGACACGCTCGTTGTTGAGCAAGCCGCCTCTGGCCAGCCGGTCTCCGGAGATATTGTCCTGGTGCTTCGGGAAGGCCGGCTCTTCGCGCACCGATTGATTGGAGAGGGGGCCGTTGATGGGGATACTGAGATTTTGACTCGGGGCGATGCTATGCTGCGCACCGATCCTCCCGTTCACAAGAGCGGTCTGGTGGGTAAAGTGACCAGAATCGTCCGAAATGGAAAATCCATTACGCCCCGCCGTGCGCTGCGCGTTTCAGAGCGCGCCATCGCGGCGGTGGTTCGCAGGTCTGATTTGGCGGCTCGCGTTGTCGTGGGCGTCCACGGACTTTTGCAGCCTACAAACGTTGAGAGTTGATCGGTGAGATCTGACTTTGCCTGAACTGATGACCGAAGTCGTGCCTTTTAGCCTCGTGATTGAGATCGGGGGTATGCCGGTTCGCGTGAACACGACCGACGCCGCCTTCGTCGGAATACTGCAGGATCGTTACGCCGGTTTCATCGGCCGATCCAACCGGCCAGAGATTGAATTCGATATTGAGATTTCATCGAGCCATCTTGCGAACCCGGACGATGATGTTCGCGTAACTCAGCACCAGGGCCGGTGGACGTTGCAGCGCGGCGATTTTCGCGCTGAGTGGGAGCCTGCAAACCGGCGCGGACGGATCCGGCAAACCGCCAATCCATATTCCATCGATGCTGTCTTTCGCATCGTTCACACTCTTGTTCTGGCAAGACAGGGCGGATTTCTTCTGCACTCCGCCAGCGCGATTCGCAATGGCAAGGCATTCCTCTTCGCAGGAGTGTCTGAGGCGGGCAAGACCACGATTTCGAGATTGGCTCCTCCGGACGTAACGCTCTTGACCGACGAGATCTCCTACGTGCGTAAACAGAGTGATGGGTATGTCGCCTACGGAACTCCATTCACAGGCGAACTGGCCAAGTTGGGGGAAAACGTTTCGGCGCCTGTTTCTGTCCTCTATCTGCTATCGAAGGGACCCGAAAATCGAATCGAGCCCGTCGAGCCGGCTGACGCCGCCCGTTCTTTGCTTGCCAATCTCCTCTTTTTCGCAGAGGATGAGGAACTGGTTCAGGCAACTTTTCATTCTGCGTTTGAATTCGTGAGCCGGGTACCGGTCCGCCGGCTGACGTTTTTGCCCGATAGCCGGGTATGGGAGTTGATTGGATGAGCAGCATATATATGGCACGAAATCCTCGAGTCGCGGCCCGAGGTCTGGGCGGCGAAATGATGATCATGTCCGGACGCGATTCCACGCTTTTCACGCTGAATAAGACAGCGACGATTCTGTGGCAATCCGCGGACGGTGAAACGCCCCTCGACGAAATCGTTTCGCGCAAAATCTGCAGCGAGTTCGACGTCGACCCCAAAGAAGCGCTGCAAGACGCCGAGAGCCTTGCGCGCGAACTAGCAAGTCACGAGATTTTGCAAGTATCGGAAACACCGATTCTTCAACGCCATTCCGGAGCGGAAAAATCGAAATGAGCGGACTGCTAGAGGAGATGACCGCAAAGGCGTTGAGCTTGAACATTCCGCTGAATGTTCAACTCGACCTTACCTACCGTTGCAACGAGAAGTGTGTGCATTGCTATCTCGATCACAACGATCATGGCGAGATGACCACGGCGGAGATCAAGCATCTCCTCGACGAGATGGCAGATGCCGGCGTGTTTGTACTGACGCTGAGCGGCGGAGAAATCTTCCTGCGCAGAGATTTTTTCGAGATCCTGGAGCATGCGCGGCGCCTGATGTTCTGCGTCAAGTTGAAGACGAACGCCGTACTAATCCGCGAGCGCGAGGCAGCGCGTCTTCGCGATCTGAATGTCGAATCAATTCAGATCAGCATCTACTCTCATCGCCCGGAAGTGCATGACGGTATTACGTTGATTCCAGGTTCGCTGAAGCGGTCTGTCGATGCGATTCGGTTTCTCAAATCGCAGGGGTTGAAAGTCATCATTGCGAACGTCCTGATGATTCGCAATATGCAGGATTATCCCGGGGTGCGAGCACTCGCCGCGGAGTTAGGAGTCGAATGTACGCTGGATCCGACCGTAACTCCGATGATGGACGGCAATCGTTCAGTCTTGAGTCTTGGAGTCGACCCGACCGCCCTGCGCGAGGTTTTTCGGGATTCGGCGCTGGTCGGCGACGTCGACGAATTCTGCGCGATACCCGACGAAAATGGTGGGAGTGCGCTTGACGCCATGCCGTGCAGCGCAGGGCATTCTGCCTGCTACGTTTCGCCGTACGGAGATGTTTTCCCGTGCGTGCAGTTTCCGCTTCCGACTGGAAACGTGAGGAAGCAACGCTTCATCGACATCTGGCGGCACTCCGACCAGATGAATGATGTCCGGTCGATTCGCGTCAAAGACCTTACAACCTGTTCTTCTTGTACCCATGCGGCAACTTGCACGCGGTGCCCGGGGCTTGCTTATATGGAAGGCAACATGCGCGGGCCGTCTTCGCAAGACTGCGAGAAATCGTTCGCGCGCACAGGAATTCCATCGGCCAACATGCTGGCGAAGAAACGCGCGGGAGCCAATCTCGTGCAGATTCGTACTGCCGCTATTCCCGCCGGCGCGATTGCGTAATCTTGAGCTCAACGCGTCTGCCCACTGAGATATCGCCCGACATCGCCGTGAAAAGCTCCATGTACGGCAACCAGTGGCCGCTCCTTCTCACAGCGTGCTCGACTCTCTCTCTCGAACAACGAGACGCCCGGCTTCGATCCGTCCTTTCGCAGCCGCTGCACTGGAATGAAGTACTAGCTCTCGCCGATCGTCACGGAGTTCAGCCACTGCTATTTCAGGGCCTCTCAAGCGTCGCGAATGCCGTCCCGGCAGAACCGATGGGTGTCTTGGCGGAGCGATATCAAGCGAATCTGCATAAGGCATTATTTCTCTCGCGCGAGTTGATCAGCATTCTGGATTGCCTCGAGTCGGCAGGGGTCGAGGCGATGCCATACAAAGGGCTCGCACTGGCGGAGACGATCTACGGCGATATCGCGCTACGCCAATCGGGAGATATCGACTTGCTGATCAGGCCTCAGGACCTTCCGCGAATCTGTCAGGCGCTGGCGCCGCTCGGTTTTGTGCCTCACGGGAATTTCTCGGTTCCAGAGCTAAGAGCATACTTGAAGTCCGGATACGAGTCTGCGTTCGATGCACCGGCGGGGAAGAATCTGCTGGAAGTGCAGTGGGCGATTCTCCCGCGGTTTTATTCAGTCGATTTCGATATGGGCGCAGGTTTTCGGCGCGCCGTGATGACAACCGTTGCAGGACGCGGTATCAAAAGTCCTTCCCTCGAAGACCTCTTCATCATTCTCACCCTGCACGCGGCCAAGCATGTCTGGGGACGTCTGATCTGGCTTTGTGATTTGTCGCGCATGATGAATGTTCCCCAACTCGATTGGAGACAGATCACTTCGCAGGCGGAAGAACTCGGGATTGCGCGCATCCTGCGTGTGACGGTTCTTCTGGCGAACCGGCTCCTGAACGCGCCCTTGCCGGTCGAGATGCAGCGCCGCCCCACGGACAACGACACTTCGTTGTTAGCTGACGAGATCCGCGGATACATCGAGAGTGCAAGTGAATACGATGTCGAGTCTGCCGCCTATTTCCGGCTGATGTTGCGGCTGCGCGAACGGCTGTCGGACCGGCTTCGTTTCTTGACCAAGCTGGTCTGGACGCCCGGCCCTGGAGAGTGGGAATCCATTCGCCTTCCGGCTCCGTTGTTTCCTCTTTATCACGTAGTACGCCTGTGGCGGCTCACAACGAAACTAGTAGCCCGCTAAGATTGATGCAATGGGAGAATGGTGCCCAGATGGGCCTAAGCGTCGGCTACCTTGGGCTTCCACTTTCGAAGATAGAGCAGAAACATAGCTGCACAACCGAGAAGTGGAACAAAGAGGCCTGCTTGAAGAGTTCCGACACGGGTTCCAGCAATCCCAACAATCCAGGGCAGCAATGCTCCTCCGATGTTGGACAAAACAAACATCAAGGACGCGATCTGTGAGGATGCGGGCCCGAATTCTTTTGACAATATTGCAATCGAGATTGGATATACGGAAGAAAGGCCGAATCCTGCGGTGCAGGCGCTGGCAAGCACGCCAGCAAGGCCATGCGAGAGCATCAGACCAGCCGTTCCGGAGCACGCGAGCACCAGTCCCGCACGTACAAGGATGATCTCGTTCGTAATCGGGAGCAGGACGGGCGCCAATACTCTGCCGAGCATCAACGACGCGTAAAAAAACGACGGTGTGATGAGCGACATGGCCGGGCTCAGAGTGCCGAGCGTCTTTGAGTAGGAGGCAACCCATCCCCCGAATCCGTTCTCTGTGCCTACGTAAATGAAGAAAACGGCTGCCAAAAACAGGAAGGGCATCAGGTTCGATCGGACTACGGGAAACACTTCAACTCGCGGATGACTTGCCACCGGCGGCTCGACGACGAACGCTGGCATCCGTGCGAATCCAACCGCAACCAGCAGACAGCAGGCGGAGAGCACCGCGAGAAAAAACGGGATGTGATGAGACTTGACCGCGGCGGCCACAAGGAACGGCGAGGCGACTGCTCCCGCGCTCCAGTAGAAATTAAGCCAATTCAAGATAGCGCCGCGACGTTCAGGATTGGCCTCAGCCACGAGCAGATTCGCAGCGGGAACAGCGATTCCGAGACCGGCGCCGAGCCCCGCGATGCAAATGATGCCAAGGGTTTTCGAGCCGGTGAAAAGGAATGCCAGTGATGCGGCGATCAGTATAAGGCCCGCCTTGATTGCGAAACGGAATCCGCGCAGCGATACGACCAAACCTGACAGCGCGACCGCAATTGTGGCTGCGATGTATTGGTCGGTGAAAAGCGCACCGGCTTGCGAGTAGTTCAGGGCCCAACGCGCGGAAAGCGCGGGGAGCATGGGTCCGAGTAGCACGTTCGCGATTCCAATCGGGAGAAAGGAAGCGTATGCGGCCCAAGTAAGAAGGTTCGCAGAGCCTGAAAATCCCCTCGGCGTTTTGGAAGGCGTTACTACCTGAGAGGATGGCATGCCACACTTTACAGGAAGACCAGTGACATGCTTAACAAGCGCCGCCCGGCGCTTTCGCAGTGGACTCGCGCACAATCAGCTCGGGTTCAATTGCAATTTCTGATGTGTACTCTTTATTGTTTTCGATGCGTTCAAGCAGACTTTGCGCCGCGACCTCTCCCATACGGTTAAGCGGCTGCCGCACCGTAGTCAGGCCGGGAGTATGAAAAGATGCGCCTGGGATATCGTCAAAGCCCAGCACAGAGATATCCTGAGGCACTCGAATTCCTTGTTCCTGGAACGCTCGGATGGCTCCAATCGCCGAAATGTCGTTATAAGCAAACAGGGCGGTAAAAGGCTTCTGGCGTGAGAGAAGTTGCTTGGCAAACGGGTAGCCCAACTTCGGTGTGGGATCGTCTGAATCGATCTGGACGGTGAGATCCGGATCAATTTCCAACCCGAGCTCGGCGGCTACTCGAGATATCGCTTCCCATCGCTCCTTCGCATCCGAACTCAGCGGATTGCCCTTCATGAAAGCGATGTGCTTGTGGCAAAGACTCTTCAGATGCTTGAGAGCCAGGTTGGCGGCATTTTCGTGGTCGATAACGATATTGGTGACGCCCTTGAGTTTCTTATGCCCGGCTATCGCAACCGTCGGCAGCATTGGCGCCTCTTGCACGGTCGTGTCGACTGTGATGATACCTTCCACTCCGCGCTCCGAGAGTAGTTGTGCGTAACGGTTCAGAAGTATCGGATCGTGCCTGTGCACCACAGTCAGGAAGAAATAATCGCGACTGCGGAGATATTGCTCGATGCCGCTGATGATCGGGGAGCTGTAGGAGTCGCCAATCTCTTCCGCGATGACGCCGATCGTATAGGTGCGCTTGTTGCGGAGGGTGCGCGCAAAGAAGTTCGGACGATAGTTCAGCTCTTTGGCGGCGGCGCGAATGCGATTCTTGGTCTCCGGCGGAATAGACCGGGCGGAAGGTGAATCGTTGAGCACCGCGGAAACTGTTCCGGGAGTGAGGCCCAAATGCTGAGCGACCGCCTTGAGCGTTACCACGGCTGGTTTTTGGTCCGGCTTCTTTACCTGAACCATAGTGTCGTAAATCGTTTTAATTCCCCAACCTGAAGCAAAAGAATTTTATCAGAGCGCTGGAGCTTGTCAGTGATTTTGCACACGCTATTGTCCTGACAACTCGCAGAGGCTCGCGCCTCACGCTTTGGCGTAACGTTCGCTGTTTGGCTTCGAGCCGCTAAGCGCGAAGAACAGAATGTACAGATAACAAAGGGTGCCAAGGATCAAGGCGTAATGTAAACCTTGGCCCCAACTAGTCTCGCCCTGAACCAGCGAAGGATAGTACCGGGCGTTAATGAAGACTGCCACACGTCCGATCAAATACGGAATTATTGCGCCCCCGACGATCGCCATGTTCAAAATGCCTGATCCGTCCCCAGTCAAGGGGCCCAGTTCGGCTATTCCCATGGTGAAGATGCACGGGAACATTATCGAATTGAAAAGTCCAACAGCTAAAATCGACCACATTGCAAAATGTCCGCCGGTCAACACAGAAACGGTGACAAGCAAGGCAGACATGATCGCCGCAAAAGCCAACAACTTACCTGTCTTTATTTTTTGTAGAAGGGCAGAACCGATAAATCGGCCAACCATTGCTCCGCCCCAATAAAACG
>Ga0209168_10001116_pt1 | contig 21936 bp, 20 predicted proteins | sample Coa_R1_FD_187156 | JGI IMG/M metagenome (GOLD analysis project Ga0209168, IMG submission 187156) | Surface soil microbial communities from Centralia Pennsylvania, which are recovering from an underground coalmine fire - Coalmine... | ecosystem: Environmental > Terrestrial > Soil > Unclassified ...
ATAACTGAAGATATGATTCTGCTGCTGATCGTCTCCGCGCATGCCTTCTGGTATCACAGTCGGCTGTGGATGGGGAGTAGTTTTTCAGCAGCCTGCTAGTCTGCACGCTTGGTTTACGGTTTGAATCCTACGCTCTGCCACAGTTCCGCCGTGTGGTACATCGTCCCGTTGGTGATCACGTATTCGACGTTGCGGGTGTTGTGAATGTCCTGCAGTGGGTCGCCGTTGATCAGAATCAGGTCGCCGCGCTTGCTTTTCTCGACTGTTCCCAACTCCTTGGCTACCTTCATCGCGCGAGCCGGAACGATGGTCGCTGCCTGAATTGCTTCCATTGGAGTGAATCCAGCCTGCACGTAGAGTTCGATCTCGCGATGAAGGCTGTAGCCGGGAACGGCCTGATCGGTGCCAGCAACAATCGGAATGCCTGCGTGGTGCAAGGCTCCCACTTCCTCGATTTCCTTGGCAAACACCTTTTCTGCAATTTGGGAGCGCTCCGAAGGCGGCTCAACGTCGGTTAATGGCTGCGCGAGTTGTGGGGCAATTTTCTCGATCCCCGGTTCGAAACTGGCGGGCGGCTTCGCCGTTGTCGCACCGAAGAGTTCAAAAAGCGCCATCGTCGGGTCGACCACCGTGTGATGGTCCTTGAGGAATATGATGGCCTTCCGGGCTTCAGGGGAATCCAGATTCAGGTCGGCGACCGCCTTTATGCGATCGATGCGGCTCATGTCCTTGGGAAACGGGGCATGCATGATGTCGTCGATGTAGTGGATGTGGTTGATCTGGTCCTGTCCGGCTTCGATCACTTGGTAGGCATTCAATCCGTTGGGTACGTGACCGGTGACGGTCATGCCGAGACGGTGAGCTTCGTCGGCAACCGCTTTCACTTCTTCCAGCTTGACCGAGCTATAGATCTTCATCTGCTGAAAGCCAGCCTGATGGTAACGATCCACCCACATGCGAGCCTGGTCTGGAGTATCGATGCGTTCCACGCCCAGCGCCATTGGGCCTGTTCCGTCTACGACTCCGGCCAGCAAAAGACGCGGGCCAAGGCCGCGATTTTGTGCGATGGCGTCGCGTACCGCGGTGATGAATTCAAATTCATTCCCGCAGTCGCGGACGGTCGTTACTCCAGCCGCGAGATAAATCGGTCCCCACTCGACCTGTTCGAAGTGGGCATGCATATCCCAGAGGCCGGGCAGAAGAAATTTTCCTTTTGCATCGACAACGTTGGCGTTCTTCGGGATCTTGACCTTTGATCGCGGGCCAACGGCTTTGATGCGTCCGTTTTGGATCACGACAGCCGAGTCTGCTACCGGGGCGGCGCCGGTGCCGTCGATCAAGGTGGCGCCGACGATGGCGATGGTTGCGCTGTGACTGCCGGGAATTCCTTTCGAGATATCGGCGAGGGCGCTCATGTTGTCGGACCCGGCTCGACGGACGAAGTCGCCGAGGGCGCCCTCGTAGCCGTCGCGGATCGCTTCGAAGTGGTCGAACTCGGCGTCGGTGGTGATGGCCGCGACCAGGTTGCGGTTGACATCGAACCAGAGAGTCTCACGTCCCCAGATCAGGCCTTCGACGGTATAGCGGTCGAGTTTCTCGTCTTTGGTGCCGACATGAATAGTGTCCTGGCCGCGCGGTTCGATCTTGACGGAGCCATCAGGCAACGTCGCGAGCTGTGCGGGCGATCCGTGGGTCGCCCAATAGCGGACCATCAGCATCTGCATGGTGGTGGGTGCGTAACCCACGATGGTAAAGAATGACCCGGAAGGAGCGGCGGTATCAGCTTGTTTGTCGCGCGTGCGGAGATGAGCGGTGCTGCCTTCGATTGTTACGGCCTCGTCGATTGTGACGGGACGGGCCGTGCGCCCCTTGATTTCGAAGGACAGTGGGGTCAGATCCCGTGCGGCGCGGAAGGTGGTGCTGAGAGGGACCGCCGATCCGCGATCGGTAAATTTGAAATCAATCCTGGCGGCGATGGAATCCCCGTCGCGCCGGATTTCGTAAGTCTCCTCGCCGATGGGTTGCTCGAATTTGTGCAGCGTGAACTTGCCTTGCTCGAGGACGGATGAATCGCCATTCGCTATTTGCTGCGCGAATACCGGACAAAAGAAGATGGAGCAAAACCCGGCGACTGCGACGAATGTGGAAGCGCGGAAATTTCCTGGCATGCGTACGGATCGGCTCATTTTTGGAGTACCCCAGAGTTCTGGAGAATTCTAAAGGATTCGTCATGGCAAAGGCGGCCGTGGTTTCCAGCCTCATGAAGCGGGCTCGAGCCGCGCGGAAATCTTCGCCAATAGTTCCGAGGCTGCGTGTCCGGCCTCAAGAGTTGAGAAGTCGGGTCCGAGATCGATCACAGGCACTTTGGCGCAGGCATCGCGGAACGATTTGTCTGTTGCCGGCGAGGCGGTCAGATCTGTGCCCACAACCAGAAGATCAAAACGCGAGACTCGCATCAGGATCAGGGCATCGCGCAGATTGTTGCTGGTGTGCACATCGTATCCGGCGCGGCGCAGCGTCTCGCGCACATAGTTGACCACATCGGCATTGCGGTCAAGGCAAAGAACACTCTTTCCCTTCGAGACGATCTGATCAGGCTGTGCCGGCGAGCGGTAGAAGGCGGCAACAGCATTGTCCTCGGATGGGTGAGAGTCAAACAGCTTCGTCAGATGTGAGAGCTGCAGAACCTTCTGGACATGCTCGGGAACGTCGCAGAGCTTCAGGTCGCCGCGGGCCTGACGGGTGCTGGTCAGAGTACGTACCATCGTGCCCAGACCGCTGCTATCGATGAAAGCGATTTCTCCCAGGTGCAAGACGATGGCGCGCCGATCACGGAGCAGCCAAGTGATATGGGAGCGCAACGCTTCGACTTCATTGCCAGCGACAAGGCGTCCCTTGCAGCGGACGATGGTGACGCGGCCAACATCGCGAGTTTCCAAAGAGAGCTTCAATTCGCCTCCAGGGGGAAAGCGACTGAGGACGGCTACATTCAGATGGCTACATTCAATGGTTCGCGAGGTTATAGCGACCGGGAGCCAATGTCAAGGCAGCTAGTAGATCTCGGGCTTAGCCGCCGAATCTCAGCTGTGAACGCGCCTTCGCCTTCGCTGCCTCTTCTTCGCGGTTTTTCGGTGGAGCAGTGGTTTCCAGCGAAAGCAGAAGACGCCGTGAAACCATCGTGACTTCCTCGACCGCGGCATCAAACGAGGCGTTGTTGGCCTGAGAGGGCTTGTTGAATCCAGTGATCTTGCGGACGAATTGAAGGGCGGCGGCGCGAACTTCGTCGTCGGTGGCAGGTGGGGCGAAATTGAAGAGCACTTTGATGTTGCGGCACATAGGGCAAAACTCGCGGGTACAGTAAAAAGCGAGAAGCCGGATGTCTTGAGAGTTAGACGACGCTCAACCAAGTCGTCCAGGTTGGCGGCTGGATTTGCACCAGCATTTGCTCCGGCCACGCAGTTATTTTATCTGAACATTTGTGTCCGGCGGATTTGAAGGTCGACAATCCACCTCATGCTATAATTTTTTATTCTCAGTTGCTTAGAGCACGGAGGACTGTATCGATAAGCGTTTTATCCGAATCAATGATCGCATTCGGGCCCGCGAAATTCGCGTAATTGATGATGAGGGCCAGCAGCTCGGCATCATGCCGCCGTACGAAGCGATACGAAAAGCCCGCGAAAAGAATCTGGATCTGGTTGAGATTTCGCCCACCGCGCAGCCTCCCGTATGCCGCATCATGGATTACGGGAAGTATCTCTACCAGCAGGAAAAGAAAGAGCGCGAAGCCAAGAAGCACCAGAAGACGATCACCGTAAAAGAGGTCAAATTCCGCATCAATGTGGATGACCACGATTACGAGACGAAAAAGAATCACGTGCTGCGCTTCCTGGATGAGGGCGACAAGGTTAAGGCAACGATCTTCTTCCGCGGTCGTGAAATGACGCGGACGGGGCTTGGGCGCCAGATTCTGGAGCGGTTGATTAAAGACGTCGAACCGATGAGTATCGTCGAGTTCCGTCCCAGGCAAGAGGGCAATACGCTGCACGCGATCCTGGCTCCGAAGAAATCGGACAAGGAACGCGAGAAAGAAAGACAGAAAGCCGAGAAAGCTGAGAAGGCCGCGGCGCAGAGTACATCGAGCCAGAGCCCGCCTCCGGCGCAGGTCGCCAAGCCCGCGTCGTAGCGGGATAGCAACAGCAGATTCCTCACTCCGCTCGGAATGACAAAGTTCAGCCTGGGCGGCTATCGGACATCTGAAAGCAAAAAATAAACTGACAGCTGATGGCTGAGAGCCGACGGCTGTTTTTGAGGATTTCTATGCCGAAATTGAAAACGCACAAAGGCGCCGCCAAGCGCTTCAAGAAAACAGCGACAGGCAAGGTGAAGCGCGGGCATGCGAAGCTGCGTCACATCCTGACGTCGAAGGAAACGAAACACAAGCGGAAGCTGCGCCACGGCGCTTTGGTTAGTGATGGAGATCTGAAGAAAGTATTGCGGATGATTCCGTACCAGTGAGGAATTGAGCGATTTGGCGATTGAGTCATTGAGCGATTGAAAATCGCACAGTCATCGGATCACACAATCGCACAATTTCCAGGCGTGTGAAGAGGTCATCGATCGCAGCGCGATCGTCCTTACCTCCAGCCGCCATAAGACGTAGTTCAAAAAGGAGAACACCATGCCTCGTGTAAAGCGCGGAACCAAACGCCGCCAGAAACGCAAAAAGATATTAGAGCGCGCAAGCGGATATTTCCTTACCAAATCGAAGCTGTACCGTTCGGCAAAAGAGTCCGTCGAGCGCGGGCTGAAGTTTGCCTACTCCGGGCGCAAGCAGCGTAAGCGGCAGTACCGCTCGTTGTGGATCGTACGCATCGGCGCCGCGGCCAAGCTGAACGGTATGAGCTACAACCAGTTCATCCATGGACTGAAGGTTGCCGGAATCGAACTGGATCGCAAGATCTTGGCAGATCTCGCAGTGAACGATCCGTCGGGATTTGCGGGGCTGGCGTCGCAAGCCAAGACGGCGCTGGCGTAGAAGCAGCGGTCAGCTCTTAACATTCGCTTTCAGCACAACCGGGAAGGGCACGGCTTCCAGCCGTGCCGCCCAAGCGATTCACATATAATTTGTCGTTCCGAGCGGAGCGAGGAATCTGCTTTCGCAGACGTGTCGGGGTAGGAACTCCCTGCTGAGTCTGAAGCTGCGTGTAACTGATAGGGATCCTTCGACTTCGTAAACCGATTCGCTTCGCGACTCGCTTTACTTCGCTCAGGATGACAATCGATGAAAGTTCGTAATGGCGTACACCGTTCCCAAACTGACGGATTATTCGGCGGCGGCGCTGGAGATGGCTGCAGGTGATTGCATTGCAGCGTGCTCGGGCGAATCCAGTGAGGTCCGCAGCGACACCGATCTGAAAGCCTTTCGTGATCGCTGGATGGCGCGCAAGAACGGCATCCTGACGCAGATCAATGATCTGTGGCTCAAAGGCGCGCCGAAAGAGGCGAAGCGCGAAGCGGGAATGCGCGTAAACGAGTTGAAGGCGCGCATCACCGAACTGGTGGAGGCCGCGCGTGTATCGGGAGGTGCCGAGTCTCTAGAGGCTGACCGCGTCGATATCACGCTTCCCGGCGTGCGGCGTGCTATTGGAGCGGAGCATCCGGTCGTCAAGACTCGCAACGAGATCGTTTCTGTATTTCAGCGCCTTGGATACTCCGTGGCCGAAGGACCGGTCGTCGAGACGGACTACTACAACTTCGAAGCGCTGAACTTTCCACCGAATCATCCGGCGCGGGATACGCAGGACACACTGTTTATCGCCAACCAGCAGGCGAAGCCGCAGCGTGAGCGCTTGCTGCTGCGCACGCATACGTCGCCGGTGCAGATTCGGACCATGGAGAAGATGCGCCCGCCGATTCGCATCGTGATTCCGGGGACGGTGCATCGTAACGATCCTCCGGATGCAAGCCACTCGCCGATGTTTCATCAGATCGAAGGGCTCGCCGTGGATACGAACATCACGTTCGGTGATCTCAAGGGCACGCTTGATCACGCGATGAAGGCGCTGTTCGGGTCGTCGGTGAAGACGCACTTCCGGCCGTCGTTCTTTCCGTTCACCGAGCCGAGCGCTGAACTCTATGTAACCTGCTTCATCTGCGGAGGGAGCGGGAAGCGCGGAGCGGATCCCTGCCGTCCGTGCAAGCAGACTGGATGGATTGAAGTGCTCGGCTGCGGGATGGTCGATCCGAATGTGTTCGAGTTCGTGAAAGACAACGGGTACGATCCGAAGAAGGTTTCGGGATTTGCGTTCGGGATGGGTGTGGATCGACTGGCGCTCCTGAAGTATGGCGTCGATGATCTGCAGTACTTCTTTCAGGGCGATGTGCGGTTTTTGCAGCAGTGGTCGTAAAGGGCGTGTCATCCTGAGCGGAGTGAGAGACTCGCGAAGAGAAATTCTCACGGAGTCGAAGGATCCCTTTCAGCTGGCCTAAAAGTGGAGTCTGCGCCGCATTCTCTCTGAGAAACTCCTGGACGTGCCGGCGGTATTGGCAAGATGAAAGGGATCCTTCGACTGCGGTTCTGCTTCGCTTTGGCGAAGCAGAATCCTCGCTCAGGATGACAGAGCGTTGAAATGAAATTATCTGCCAATTGGATTCGCGATTACGTTGACCTTACAGTCGATGATCGTCGTCTTGCCGAAGACCTGACTGATGTTGGACTCGGCGTCGAAGGCATCGTCGGAACAGGCCCCGACACGGTGTTCGACATGGAGATCGGCACGAACCGTCCCGACGCGATGAATCACTACGGTGTCGCGCGTGAGGCAGCGGCGATTTACGATCGGCCGCTGAAGCCGATTGCGCCGCAGTTGCCCTCAGCGGCTAAAGCCGCCTCCTCTAGCGCAACTGACGCGGCCCTAAAGGGCCGCTCTTCCACGGAGCGGGACGCGGCGTTTTCAACGGATCGGGATTCCGCATTTCCGATTGTGGTCGAAGAGCCTTCGCTATGTCCGCGGTTTTCGGCAGGCGTAATTCGCAATACACACGTCAAGGCTTCCCCGGAGAAGATTGCGCGCCGGTTGCAGTTGCTCGATCAGCGGCCGATTTCGAATGCGGTTGATGCGACGAATTACGTTTTGTGGCAGATCGGCAAGCCGACTCACGTCTTCGACATGGATTTGCTTGAGGGTGGGAAGATCATCGTGCGCAAGGCGCGCAATGGCGAGACCCTGAAGACTCTCGACGGCGTCGAACGCAAGCTGACTTCTGAGGATCTCGTGGTCTGCGATGCGAAAAAGCCAGTCGGCTTGGCTGGGGTCATGGGCGGATACGACACCATGATCACCGAAAAGACTCGAAACATCCTGATCGAGTCGGCATGGTGGGATCCAGGTATCGTTCGCAAAATGTCGCGCCGTCATGCGTTGCACACCGACGCCTCACATCGCTTCGAGCGTGGCGCCGATTTCGAATCGACGGTGCTGTCTTGCGATCTCGTCGCGCAGATGATTCTGGAGTCCGGTGGCGGGGAACTGGTCGGCGATGTGGTCGACGTCGTCTCGAAAAAGATGGATCAGGCTCCCGTGGTGCTGCACGTGAGCGAGGTGCGCCGTATTCTGGGTGCCGGGCTGGATGCGGGCCTCATCTTCCGTTTGCTGAAGCGGCTGGGATTCACACTGATTCCCGAAGGACAGGGCGATGCGCAATTCCGGGTGCACATCCCAAGCTGGCGGCTTGACGTGGAGCGCGAAATCGACGTGATCGAAGAGATCGCGCGTCTACATGGCTACGACAAGTTCGAGAATACGCTGCCGGCTTACAGTGGCGCCGTGGTCGAACTGCCCCATGCGTCGATCGATGCTGCTGTGCGCGAACGCGCTCTGGCTCTCGGCTACAACGAGGCGCTGTCGCTGACATTCATTTCGCATGCCGATGCCGAGAAGTTCTCGTCCGGCGCGCAGGTACTGGAGCTGGAAAATCCGCTGAGCGAAGAAGCGTCAGTGATGCGGACGTCGCTGGTGCCGGGCATGCTCGACATGCTGTCGTGGAATCTGAATCGCGACGTCGCTGATGCGCGACTATTCGAAATTGGCAGCGTCTACGAGCTGCCGAGTGGTGAGCGTATTGAGCCGCGCCGTGCTTGTCTGGGAGCTACTCTCGCCTCGGTTCGGGGAGCCCTGCCCGCCAGCGGCGCGCTCGATGTCAGTAAAGGCGAGCAGGCGGCAGCCGCCGAGGCCTTCCGGGGATTCAAGGGCGATGTGGAGAATCTGCTGAATGCGTTCGCCGGTACGGTGACTTACCAACGTACGATCGTGGAGTATTTTCATCCCGGACGCTCAGCCCGGGCTCTCGTGAATGGCGCTTTGGTGGCGCAGTTTGGACAGATCCATCCGGCAGTCGCGGCTGCGCGGAAGCTGCGGCAAGACGTATATCTTGCCGAGGTGGATCTTGAGCAGCTTTACAAGATTGGCCTGCGAACGGTGAAGTTCAGTCCGTTGGGTAAATATCCTGCTGTGGAGCGCGACTTTTCTTTCGTATTTGCCGACGGCGTAACCTTCGCGCAAATTCATGCTGCAGTGCTCGAGTTGTCGATTGCCGAGTTGCGCGATCTGCAACCAATCGAGATCTTTCGCGGAGGATCGATTCCGTCCGGAAAGTATTCGATGTTGTTGAGGGTTCGACTGCAATCTGCCGACCGAACGCTGCGTGACGATGAGTTAGCGCAATGGTCGGGGAAGATTGTTGGGGCGCTAACGGCGCTGGGCGGCTCTCAGCGAGCTTAACCTCAGAATTCCCTTATTGTTCGACAAACTTGCGAGACAAATTCCTGCTTTAGGTTTTTCGTTTTGCGCCGATAGTACGCTATGTGGGAAACATCTCTTCAGGTCAAGGCGTCGCGCCGGCGCGGGTACGGTCCCCCACTTCCATGCGCTACGTGGCGCGCCAGCCAATCTTCGATTGTGACGAGAAGGTATTTGGCTACGAGTTGCTCTTCCGCGACGGACTGGAGAACTGTTTCAGCGGCAATCTGGACGAAGCTTCGCGGGCGACTCTTGATCGATCGTTGCTAATGGGGCTCGATGTACTGTGCGATGGGCGACGTGCTTTTGTGAACTGCACACGCGACACTCTGATCAAAGGGCTGGTTACTCTGCTCCCGTCAGATTCGACTGTGGTGGAAATTCTTGAGTCGGTGCCCGCCGATCCAGACGTCGTCGCAGCATGCCACCATCTCAAAGAACAGGGATACACCATCGCTCTGGATGACTACGTTGCAGAGGATGGGCGCGAGGGCTTGGTGCCGTTGGCCGACATCATCAAGGTTGAGATGCAATTGACCACCGAGGAGGAGCGTGTTGAACTGGTGAAGCAATTCGGGTCCACCCACTGCCGCATGCTAGCGGAGAAGATTGAGACTCACAGCGATTTCGTGCGGGCGCGCGATCAGGGCTTCGTCTACTTTCAGGGATATTTCTTCCGCCGGCCCGAAATGTTGAGCACGCACGACATGCCGGCCAACCAGTTGAATTATCTCCGCATGCTGCAGGAAGTCTCCCGCCCGGAGTTAGATCTCGCTGGTTTGGAAAGGCTAATCAAGGCGGAGGCGTCTGTCTGCTACCGATTGTTGCGCTATCTCAACTCAGCAGCATTCGCCTTCAGAAAAGAGATTCACTCGGTCAAGCATGCGATCTCGCTGCTGGGGGAACGCGATGTGCGGCGCTGGGTGCGTCTGGTGGCGGCCGTCGGCGCGGGACAAAACAAAACCAGTGATCTTGTTCTCTCCGCATTGGTGCGCGGCCGCTTCGGGGAATTGCTTTCGCCGCGCGTGCCCCACGGAGAATCAGATCTGTTCCTGCTCGGCTTGCTATCTCTGATCGACGCCATGCTTGAGATGCCAATGGAGTCCGTTTTGGAGAAAATCTCGCTCGACGGGGAGACGAAATCTGTCCTGCTCGGCAAGCCAAGCGTTCTGCGTCCGGTGTACCAGTTGGTGTTAGCCCATGAAAGTGGAGAGTGGCACGCCGCGGCGTCCTTGAGCGATGGGCTTCAACTCGATCCCGAAGAAGCGGCAGGGTTGTATTGGCGGGCGCAGCAGTGGGCTCGTGAGATTTCTGCGGAGGAATAGAGGCTCGGGTTCCATTCTGGGCGTTCATGACCTACTGTGCAAAAAGCGGACGTACGGGCCTTGCGCGTCAAGGCAAGGACTAGTACCATAAAGGTGTTCTCATTTAGGCCTCGTTCCCGCGCAGGCCTTCTGCGCCAGCCATTCCGAGGCGGCGCCATACGGATCCGATACACGTTAAATCGAAACTGAGACAGTTTTTCATTCGCGAATAGTGGTTCGTTCTAGATTTGGGGTTCGTTCCATAGTGTGTTTCCGTCGCAACCCGCAACGGCGCTGAAGTCCAATGGAGTGTGCGAGGCACAATTCTGCCTTGCGCCTGCAGTGTCGCGCCCTCGGACAATTGAGATTTTGTAAAACTTTGCAGCTTTGTGCACATCTGAGAGGACTATGAACGCAGGACCAGGAAAGAACTCCGGTGGCGGAGGAAGAAGGCGGCGGCGCGGCCGCCGGCAACATCATCAGCGCGGACAGCGCCCCGGACAGGGCTTGAGCCGTGAGAACAAAGACGGCATCTATACCGCACCCATGGATCACAGCTACCGCGCGGCGCTTGCCGGTGGCAACAACGGCCACAATGGCGGACGGCCAAGGCCAGGGTTCCACACGCAGTATCCACAGCCCGAGCCCGAGCCGCTGCCTTCCAGCGAAGACACGAGCTCGCGTATCTTCGCCTTTATCGAAGATCTCTTCTTTATGGCCAAGATCCAGGAAACGGCGCGCAAGCTCAACGTCAAGGTTGAGTTCGTGAAATCTGACAAGGATATGATGGAGAAGATGCAGCTGAACGGCGAAGAAAAGCCTTCGCTGATCATCTTCGATTTGAACAATGCCGGGGTGAAGCCGCTGACCCTGATCCCCAAGCTGAAGAGCAAGCTGAAAAAGGGAACCTCGATCATCGGATTCCTGTCGCATGTGCAGGGAGATCTGAAGCAGAAGGCACACGAGGTGGGCTGCGACATGGTGCTTCCGCGATCTGCTTTTTCGCAGAATTTGCCGCAGTTACTGCGACGGCACGGGGCTCCGGACGACGCCGAACCGACGGTGCAGTAGGGCTGGTTGCGTTTTAAACTCTCGGGCGGACTGACCTTACGTCCGCCCTTTCGTTTTCTGGCTGTTTGAGCAGGATCTGAGGTCGCTATCCCGGAGGCCATCTCAGCGGACGTCCCCCGAGCAGATGGACATGCAGGTGAAACACTGACTGTCCAGCTCCCGGTCCAACGTTCAAGACGGTTCGATATCCCTGCTCGATCTTGCGCTGGCGCGCGATCTGGGCTGCGGCAAGATGGCAGCGGCCAATAATTTCTGCCTCCGCGGATTCGGCTTCCTTTAATCCTGCAAAATGCCTTTTGGGAATGATGAGCACATGAGTGGGCGCCTGGGGATTGATGTCCTCAAAGGCGAAAACATGCTCATCCTCGTGGACTTTCTTGGCAGGAATCTCACCGCGAATGATGCGGCAGAAAAGGCAGTTCGGATCAGTCATCTCTCTCCTGACTCAGTGCTGGCCGAACGATAACACTCCCACCGCGAATTTGTCAGCCGAGCGGACGCCGCTCATCGATACTTGGTTGCGAGATCTTCGAATGGCCGGGAGCCAACGTTCCACAAGCCTTCAAATGGATTGTCCAAATCAGTGAGCACGAAGTGGGCAAAAAAGAGCAGCATGGTTGTGAGAGCGATCGAGACCATACCAAGTGAAAGGTTGTGGAACGGGAAGAAGAAAAGCAGGAATACGACGGCGAGCGCTGTTATCGTTACAAAGAGCAGAAGCGTTCTCGGAATGCGTTTTGCGCTGAGTGCCAGCCGCTCGTCGCGATGGGAACTGGCTTGAATCGCGATTTGCAACAAGTGCTCGTGAGCCCAACCTTCGGAGTCGTCCTCAGGCTTGGCTTCAATCACGGTCTCAATGATGACCGAGAACAACTTGTCCGTGCGCTCTGTGCTTTGTCCGCGTGAGAGAATTCCCCACTCGGTTTCCGCAACGGTGCGGGCGTACCCACGGACCGCGCGAACGATAGGGTCACGCGTCGGTTCTTTCAGCGCTTTGCTGAAAAGGATCAGATCCTTGAGCGCGCCTGACTCTTTGAGAATCTCATTCTCAACCGCAGCAAATTGTCCCCAAATGACATAAGTGGCGAACGCGTACAGAACGCTGTAGAGCGTTCCGATGATCTGCAGGAGAGCGCCGATGCCTTCCCCATCTTCGGCGAACAGCTTGTGAAATCCGGCAACGCGAAGGGCAAGATAAATGATGGCTGCCGCCAGCATCAGCAGCAATCCCCGAGAGCGAGTGCGGGATGGGACGACTTCGAGCGTGCTCATCGCGGCTTAATCCAGTCGCACAACGAAGACTGCGCCCTCAGGCGTCTTGGTTTCGGCAGCCAGTTTCTGGGCGCGCTCGTGGTCGTCGTCGAGGGGACGGATGCGTATCCACCAATCGCCAGCGGGGCTTTTGAATCGCAGTACCTTCGCCGTTTGATAACGCCGGGTGAGATGGTCGGCGAGTTTTGTAGCCACTCTTTCGTCCGGGAATCCGCCGATCTGAACGGCCCACTTGCCCGGCGCCCCAGGAATAGCAGCGGACTGCATCAATTCAACTTTGACCTCGGCCACTCCGGGCAGCCACACGTCGAGCTTGTGCGCGGCAGCAAGGGAGAGATCGATGATTCGTCCCGGAATAAATGGACCGCGATCGGTGATGCGGACCAGCGCGGTGTGCCCAGTCTTGAGATTGGTGACACGAGCGATCGAACCCAGCGGAAAAGTGCGATGGGCCGCCGTCATGGCGTGCATGTTGTAGACTTCGCCGTTCGATCCGCGCCGGTTGTGATAGGGAGGGCCGTACCAGCTCGCAAGGCCGGTTTCGGTGGAAAGTGGTTTGGCATTGGCGGGGATTGTGGGCTCGGCTAAATCGGCGTCTTCTCTAGGCTTGGGGGCGCCTTCGGCGGCTTCGGGAGGCGTTGACTCAGGTTGCGGGACGGAAGCAGTCTCGGTCGTGGACGCTGGAGGTGGAGGCGGCGGAACGTTCACGTGCGCCTGCTTCGGATGTCCGCAGGAGCTCAGAAATAGAATCGCGAGCAGAACGATCAGAAGCATAGGAGTGCTGCCGAAGTGAGTGCGACGCGGAGTTCCGGGAAACATCACTTGGGCTGGTTCGGGTGCTGCTCCATATAGTCGGCGAACCGGGCCAGCTTTTCCGAAGCAGTCCGCAGCGCCTTGGTCGAGTGCGTGCGGGCCGCGGGAACGACTTCGTCGTTCAGGTACTTGATGATTTCCGGGATATCTTTCTCCAGGCGCTCGACGGCTTCGTTGATGGTCTGACTGATGCGCGTCGATGCGTCTTCCACCTTGCGGTTGAAGTCGTTCATGGTACTCCTCGCGACAATAGGGCGTGAAATCGTTCACGCGTACAGCGGATGCCAGGCTCGGTTATTATTTCGTGCTCTGCAGCAGGGGTCAATGGCGGTGGCTGACTGGCATGGTTCCGAGAACTGCTAACCCCCAGTTCAGTTTCGGTTTTCCTAGTTGCGGTAGAATGCAGAACTCCACCCATGAGTTCCTCACAAGCCAAGACTCAGGAACATCTGCCCGCGGATCGGTTTCGCGAACGGCTACTTGCCTGGTATGACGCGCATGCGCGCGACCTGCCGTGGCGCAAAGACAGGGATCCATATCGTGTTTGGGTTTCCGAGATCATGCTGCAGCAGACGCGGGTGGCCGCGGTGATCGAGCATTATCACGAATTCCTGAAGCGGTTCCCCACAGTGCAGAAGCTGGCAGCTGCGCGAGAGGCCTCAGTTCTGTCAGTGTGGAGTGGTCTGGGCTACTATCGGCGAGCAACAATGCTGCATGCGGCTGCCAAGGTAATCGCGCACGAGCGGACGGGCACGTTTCCCGGAACGGCGGAAGAATGGCGTACTCTGCCGGGCATTGGGCGATACACCAGCGCCGCGATCTCCAGTATCGCCAGTGAAGAACCTGTCGCGGTCGTGGACGGGAATGTCGAGCGCGTGCTGCAACGGCTTTTGGGAAGACGCCTGCGCGGAGAAGAGTTCTGGGCGAGCGCTGAGAGCCTGCTGGATCGTAATCGTCCCGGTGACTTCAATCAGGCAATGATGGAGTTAGGTGCGACGGTGTGCACTCCACGTGTGCCAGCGTGCCTGACGTGCCCGGTTGTGGAATTATGCGCCACGCGTGGTGAGTTGGCCTCCGCCGATCGGGTCAAGAAGCAGAACAAACGCGAAATCGATTACGCACTGCATCGCCGCGATGGAGAAGTCTTTCTGGTGCGGCGTCCGCGCGATGCTCGGCTGATGGCAGGAATGTGGGAACTGCCGGAGATCGAGCTACCGATTTCAGCAGAAAAGGAGATTCCCCGCTCCGCCCGGAATCACAAGCCTAATCGTGGAACCAGGAAGCCGTTGTTCTCGGTGCGCCACTCGATTACGGTGACGGATTACACGGTGCGGATCTGGGAATGCGCTCCAACCCACACCGGTTCGGGAGAATGGATCTCTGGCCGCAAGCTTTCGAAAATGCCTCTGACCGGCCTGGCTCGGAAAGTTCTGCGGAAAGCACGCGTTCTGGGCTAAGTTGCATGCAACTCGAGAGAATCGGCCAGGCAGGCAGCATCATCTAAAATTGTGTTGGAGTTAGCTTTCAGTTCGAGTTTGGGGAAGAACGATGACAGCTTTGGCCACGGGGGTGACGGCCCCTGATTTTGCATTAAAGACTTTGGATGGAAAGCGTTTCTCGCTGAAGGATGAACTGACTCACGGGCCGGTTGTGCTGGCCTTCTTCAAGGTGTCTTGTCCGACCTGCCAGTACGTGTTTCCATTCTTGCAAAGGCTCTATAAGGCATATGGCGACAAGGGCGTGAAGTTAGTGGGAATCTCACAAAACGACGCAACCGAGACTGCGGCGTTTGCCAAAGAGTTCGGGGTGACATTTCCGCTGCTGCTGGACCCCATCGGCAATTATCCGGCGTCGAACGCCTATGGGTTGACCAATGTTCCCTCGATCTTTTGGGTGGCGGAGGATGGTGAAATCGAAGTCTCCAGTGTGGGGTGGGTGAAAGCGGATTTCGAGCAGATCAACCGAAAGATGGCCGAGCATCAGAAGATATCGGCGGCTACGATGTTCAAAGCCGGAGAAGAGGTCCGCGATTTCAAAGCTGGTTGAGGGTCCAAGAACTAGCCGCCGGTCGGCGGCTTTCAAGAACATCCAGCCTATCACTTCGGTACGCCCGGGCGGTCTTCCGTCCTGTCCTTGTTCCAACGGTCGGTGCACTCTCGTGCAGAGTAACGTCTAAATTCCCGCACAACTGGCGGCTACTGGGTCCTTTACAATTCTGCTTAGAACTGAGATTAAGACAAAGCCTTCCAGCGGGCGCCGCTTCGTTGGGGGAGAAACCGAATCATGCAGCGAATGGCCAAATTTGCCTTGGTGTGTCTGATCGTGTGTGCTGGCCTGTTGGTTTGGGCTGATGGGGGAGCCGGTGGCGGGTCGAAGAGCCAATCCGTCAGGCTGCCGGGCGCAGCCTTTGCCGCGCTAGAGACCATTAATCCTGAGCACATTCGCTGGCACGTTCGCTTCCTATCGCACGACCTTCTTGAAGGACGGGGCACAGGGCAGCGGGGAGGCGACCTCGCCGCCGAGTATATCGCCACCCAGTTTGCCGAGTATGGTCTGAAACCGGCGGGAGATCATGGTACTTACATGCAGCGCGTTCCGCTGGTAGGAATTACGACTCTGCCGGAGACCCGGTTTTCGCTCGTTCCGAAGCGGGGCGAGACCATGAATCTGAAGCTTCTCGATGAATACGTCGCCTACGATCAGACGGAGCAACCTGAGTCGGACGTGGACGCGGAGATCGTATTCGTTGGCTATGGGATCGAAGCCCCCGAGTACAACTGGGACGACTATAAAGGTGTCGATGTGCGGGGTAAGGTCCTGCTGATGCTGGTAAACGAGCCGCCGTCAGAGGATCCGAAGTTCTTCAAAGGCAAAGCGCTAACTTACTACGGACGTTGGACCTACAAGTACGAAGAAGGCCTGCGCAAGGGCGCAGCGGGCGTCATCCTGATTCATCAGGCGGACATGGCCAGCTATCCCTGGGAAGTGGTGCGAAACTCGAATTCGGGCGAAAAGTCGTTCTTGAAGTTGGAGGGTCCGGCGCTGAAGGTGGCATCGTGGATCCATCTGGATGCAGCGACCAGATTGGCATCCGCATCAGGGATGAACCTCGACAAGATGATGCAGGCGGCGCAGTCGCGGGATTTTCATCCGGTCAGTTTGGGCGCACGTCTGAAGGCGCACATGGTCAGCAAGGTTCGGAGCTTCGAGTCGAATAACGTGCTCGCCGTTTTGCCTGGCACCGATCATCGCGTCTCTGACGAGGCCGTTATGTATACAGCGCATTGGGATCACTTCGGCATTCGTCCGGACATGCCGGGGGACAATATCTTCAATGGTGCCGACGACAACGCCACGGGATGCGGCATTCTACTCGAAGTGGCACGCGCCTTCGGAACAGGCGCGGCGAAGCCCAGGAGATCGATTCTGTTTGCGGCAGTTACGGCGGAGGAGCAAGGGCTGCTGGGCTCGGAATATCTTGGGAAGCATCTTCCTTTCAGTAGCGGCAAGGTTTCTTTGGACCTGAATTATGACGATGTGAAGCCGCTGGGCGCACCCGAAGAAGTCCAGGTGGCCGGGGCAGAGCGCACCACGTTCTATCCGGTGGTCGAGGCGATGGCGAAGGACTTTCGGCTGGCAATCCGTCCGGATGCGCGGCCGGAAGCAGGGCACTTTTATCGTTCGGATCACTTCAGCCTGGCCCGTGTCGGTATTCCTTCCTTCTCGATCAACGAAGGCACGAAGTTCAAGGGACACCCGGATTCGTGGGGAGTCGAGCAGGAGCACGAATACGTCGAGAAGCATTATCACCAGCCGAGCGACGAATACCATCCGGAGATGGATTTTGTGGGCGACGCGGCGATGGCGCGATTCGGATTCGCGCTGGGATGGGAAGCCTCAAGCCTAACCAAGCTGGTCGGATGGCAGAAAGGCGATGAGTTTGAAGCGGCGCGAGTGAAGAGCCAGCAGTGATCTGCGACGAAGGAGTGCAGATATATCTGATTTTTCATGTTGTCGCCTACCCAGCCGCGTATAGGTCGCCCGCTTTTTTGGCTTTCGATTGCTGCGGCCGCAGTTCTAGCGTTGAAACTCCCAACAGCGTGGATCGCATACAGCGATCGGCAAACACATAGCCCTAGCTTCCTCAACTTTCATCCTCTGTTAGCGGTTTTGTACGTCCCCCTAGCATTCGGACTGATCTGGCCGATACTGATTCGAATCGCAGCTTGGGTGAAGCAGCGCCCTAGTCAATCACTGGTGTGGCCGGCAAGACCTGCACTCATCCTGTTCACCCTTTCGGCGTCCATCTCTATTCCGTTCATGATCCTTGAATATCGCAGCCTTATGCATGGGCTGCAAAGGGTGCAAGCAGAACGGATGCGTTTGGAACAAATCCAAGCGGTGGAAGAAACCGAGAAGGCAAAAGCGCTGGCGGAACTGCGGTCCAACGGCATTGCCTCGCTCAGCGAACCACTCACCGGACCCCAGACAGCTGCCGTCAACAGCTATCTCGACAACGTTTCCCAAAACACTCTCGAACTTGAGAATGCAAGCCGGCACTATCGAACCAGTGTGCACGTCATGAAGCATCTCTCCGAAATGCGGGAGTGCCCTTCGCAGGCTCTAGAAATTGTCTATGACAACGTTGTGGAGCTGCAAAAGGATCCGCAGATTCCGGACGCGGGCAATCTATCCGAGGTTTTGTACAACGTCGCTTGGCATCCAAATGTGCCAGTGTCAGTACTGGTTCGGATGTTAGACAACCCGGACTGGAGGGCGCAAAGAGCGGCGGCGGCGAATCCGAGAGTGCCGAAGGAAGCGACGACCGCATATCTCGAAAAAGCCACAGCTTCACGGTCATTTTCCGAGCGCGAGCATGCGGCGGGCAGCGCCGACGCTACGGCCGAAGAACTCGGTCAGATGCTGGGGGATGAGAATTTTAGAGTGCGTGAGGCGGCGGCCGCCAACCCGAACACTCCGAAGTTGCCCAAGATTGCCAATCTGCGAAAGGCGGCCGTTTCAGATAGACTGTGGGACCGGATCCAGGCCGCGCGGAGTGCGGATTGTCCGCCAGAGGAGCTGAAGAAACTGTCGCTAGACCCCGCAACAGCCAAGTATGTTGCATCCAATCCGGCTACTCCGACAGAGTTGCTGCAAACCCTGGCAGACTCTGACGATCCGGAGACGTGCCGGCGAGCGGTCGCGAATCTGACAAAACGCCAGCAGACTAAGCAATGACTTTCGAAGAACCGGGATTTCGGTGGTCTCTCCCAAAAATGCGAATTGCTGTTTCGCGGGTCTTTCCGCATGATTCTGCGCTACTTATTCGCCCCGTAACCTAGGTAACTTTCGCCACCTCCGGCGGCCTGCTAGCCTCGTTATTTAGGTTTGAAATCAGCAACTTCCGAATAGATTCCAGCAGGAATGCCGAGAATACCCATTTTTCGCCTCGGAGGCTCACCGGATAAACCGGCGCTGCCGAATTTGTCTGCCTCAACGCCATTCGTTTCACTCGAAGGGCTGATGGTCGGAGTGGACAACTTACGGCATGACGTTGTGCTGAGTCCACGATTTGTGGAATTGGCGCGAGCGCAGATCACGAGACTGATCGCACGCCACGGCGAGTTGGAAGGATTATTGGGGGCCGAGGCTCCGACCGTTTCCCAAGCGCCATCATGGATGCGGCAACAAGCGGGCAAGCCGACTAAGGCAAAACTGGATCCGGCGGAGTGGAAGTCAGCGCTGACGGGAATGCAAGTCGCCTCGCTGAACCGGGCCAAGAAGGAATTCAAGCTCTCGGTCGATCTGCTGGCGAGGCTCGCCGTGACGAAGTTCCTCCGCACGGAAATGAACCACCAGTTTGCGCAGGTGGTGGAGCGTTGCCGCGTACTGCTGAAGACCTTCGACCATTCGCGCCAGCAAAGGGCGCATGAGTACCGCGAGAAGATGGCGGCGTTTCAGGTTCGGAAGAAGATCATCCTGCGCAAAGCCGGGCAGGAGATCTTTGAGACTCTGCGCGAGGTAGAAAAAAGCACGCTGGCGCGTACCCGGCGTTCGCTGTTTGGCGAGGAGACCAGTGGCGGAGCTTACTTCACGTATCCACTTTTTCTGAATCGCCTGCTGTTTTCTGAAGACGGCCGCGATGATTATCTGTGTGCCGAGCACTATGTGATGCTTGGCAATTGGGATCGCGATCCTGACCGCTACGGGCGCATGCGAGAAATTGTTTCCGGCTTTTTGCGGTCGCTCTACGGGGAAGAAACCAGCGCTGAGACGATGGATGCGTGGATGAACGTGCCTGAGAATGCGCGTGAGTTGGTGGGCACGGGAACTCCAGAAGATTCGGAAGAAGGCGCAGCACAGCAGGAACGTCTGGCGACGTGGGTGCGGCTGCTCGAAGATGAGCGGGTGATGGAAAACGTGATTGCGTCGTATTACGTCGTGCCGCTTCTAAGTGAATACGCTCCAAGAATTAATCCGCAGCAGCTCAAGAATGCCCTGACGGACCGCACGGATTGCGACCGCGTCGAGCGCATGATTCAGGAAGGTGGGAGGCTTTCACCGAATAGCCTTTACACAGCGGTCGCGAAGGTTGCGAGTTGCCGCGGCGCAGAGCGGGCCAAAGTGGCCGCGCGGTTCCTGGGAGACTTCTTCCACTATCACCGCGACTTACGCCGTCTCGAGGTTCTCAATTCTGCTCTGGACTCGGTCAATCTGGTAGGAAACGAGCGGTTGCAGGAACTTTCGCGCGTGAATGGAACGCTCTACGAGTTCCTGCTTCCGGAAGAACAGGGCGAAACAGAATCAGATCGCGTGCTGCGGCACGTCGTCCTGAAGGCCGACGTGCGCGATTCGACTCGGCTGACGCGCATGATGATGGAGAAAGGCCTCAATCCAGCGTCGTACTTCAGCCTGAATTTCTACGATCCGGTAAATAAGCTGCTCGAAAAGTACGGGGCACAGAAAGTCTTTCTTGAGGGCGATGCCATCATCCTGGCAATTCTCGAGCGCGAAGGCGAGCCCGGGCTGGCGGTGAGCCGGATGTGCGTGCTGGCGCGCGAGATCATCGAGATTGTCCGCGGATATAACGAACTCATGCAGCGATCCGGTATGCCGCAACTGGAGTTGGGACTGGGCATCACGCTGCAAGAATCCGCGCCGCTCTATCTGATGGATGGCGAGCACCAGATCATGATCTCGGAAGCGCTCAACGAGAGCGACCGTCTTTCTTCCTGCAACAAGCGGGTGCGCAAAGTGATGGAACCGCAGGCTGGACCTTTCCACGTCTATGCCTTTCAGTCCGCGGAACTGGACGCCGACGGAAATCCGGAAGACGTGATCCTCAACTTCAATCTAGGCGGCATTCGCATGAATGAAGCAGCCTTCCGCAAGCTGCAGCAGGAGATCACACTCGAACCACTCAAGGTGAAACTGCCGGCGGCATTGGCCTCGTCGGATAAGGGCGAGTACAAGCTGTTTACCGCGACTGTGCCGGTTGATCGGGACATCTTCCGAAAGATCGTGATACGCGAGAGCCGCATCCCGCGAATCGATTCAATCGACTTCTCCGTCAAGGGATGGACGGACCGGTCCTACTATGAAATCTGCACGGACCAGGGAATCTATTCAGCTTTGGAAAGACGCAAGGGAGCAGGCGGCTGAGGGATGACCGATGGTCGCGATTCGTTACAGCCTGACCCGCGAAGACTACGACGAGCTTGAGCGAGAACGTCGTGGCGGAATTGTCCGGCGGGCCGTGAGAATTAGTTTCGGATCGGCTGCTGGGTTGGTTGGCGTATTCACGATTTGGCAAGCCCTGTTCGTTTTTCCCTGGAATCATCCACGCGCGAATCTGTTATTTGCATGCATGGGCCTGGTGTGTGTCTGGGGTGGGCTGGAGATGCCGGGCCTGGCGCTATTTCTGAGGTGGATCTCCGATCCTTATGCGCTGTGCGAGCTACGAATCGACGATGGCAATATCACTTGCTTCCGTGGTGGCAAGTCGCAACAATTCCGATGGCGCCCCAGTCGCGGATTCAAGGAGAAGGAGAAGTTCTTTTTCTTGCGAGCTCTCAGGGATGATGCGTATTGGGTTGTCCCGAAACGCGCAGTTACGCATGAGCAAGAGTTGAATCTCCGGGAAATTAGTGAGGAGAGCATCCGCTGAAGCGTAAAGCGTTGTCTCGTTACTAGAAGCTCGTGCCGAGCTTTGTCGGCCTGAACGGAATCTTGAAGGTCGCTTCCACATCCACTGGCACGCCATTCTTCGTAGCAGGTTCGAACTTCCACTGGGAAACTGCTTCGCTCGCAAAACGATCCAGACGTTCATCCGCGCTGCGCAATACCCGCACGTTCCCCACGCTGCCGTCGGCGTGAATCACGGCATAGAGAATTACGGTTCCCGCCACATTCTGACGCATAAGCTGCGTCGGGTAGGCCGGATCCACCTCGCGAGTGGCCATCGGCTGTGAGAGTTCGGGTGCCGGGGAACTGGAATCATGCGGGCCCGACTCGTGATTGAGTTCGGCAAAACGAATCACCCAGCTGCCTCCACCCGAATTCAAATTGGGCATGTTGAGCATGACCGAATAAAATTTTCTCCCACCAAAGACGGAGCGCTCGGCCTCGGAAAGCTTGGCGGAGTCGTCCGGCTGCATGAGGCGACCGGTATTGAC
>Ga0209168_10001118_pt1 | contig 21909 bp, 20 predicted proteins | sample Coa_R1_FD_187156 | JGI IMG/M metagenome (GOLD analysis project Ga0209168, IMG submission 187156) | Surface soil microbial communities from Centralia Pennsylvania, which are recovering from an underground coalmine fire - Coalmine... | ecosystem: Environmental > Terrestrial > Soil > Unclassified ...
GGGACCGTGTTCCTCGAAGCGGACACGGTCGAATACAAGCAGTTGCTGGTCGGGTACTTGCTGTTCTTTGCGTTGGTCATTGCCGGCGTGTCGCTCGGCGCCTTCGCCATGGCCGGCCGCCTGCAGCGCCCCATCTCCCATCCGATTCTGGAGTTGGCCTGGACCACCAAGCTGGTTACCGGCGGCCGCGACTATTCGATTCGCGCAGGCAAACATTCCGACGACGAAGTCGGCGTGCTGATCGACGGCTTCAATCAGATGTTGGAGCAGATCCAGAACCGCGACACCGAACTGCGGATCGCCCGGGAGGACTTGGAGCGGCGCGTGGACGAGCGCACCCTCGAACTGGAGCAGGAAGTCGCCGACCGCCAGCGCGCGCAGGAGGCATTGCACGAAAGCGAGGGGCGAATTCGGCTGCTCCTGGACTCCACGGCCGAAGCCATTTTCGGAACCGATCACCAGGGGCAGTGCACTTTTTGCAATCCCGCGGCGCTGCGAGTGCTCGGATATGCGAGGGTAGAGGATCTGCTGGGGAAGTGTATTCATGACGCGATCCATTACGCCCACCCGGACGGCACGTTGTTTCCCAGGGCGGAGTGCGAAATCGCCCTCGCGCTAGAGCGAGGCGAGGGATCGCATTCGGATCAAGACAGCTTTTGGCGGTCGGACGGAACGATGTTTCCGGTGGAGTACTGGGCGTATCCCATTAGAAAGGAAGGCGAGTCCGTAGGTTCGGTGGTCACGTTTATTGACATCACGGAGCGCAAGCGGGCCGAGGCCGCGGTGCTGGAAGCCAAGGAAGCGGCGGAAGCGGGCAGCCGCGCTAAAAGTGAGTTCCTGGCGAACATGAGCCACGAAATCCGCACTCCGATGAACGGCATCATCGGGATGACCGAACTTGCGCTGGACACGGCTCTCACCCCCATGCAGCGGGACTATCTCGGCCTGGTGAAAACTTCCGCGGATAGTTTGCTGCACATCATCAATGACATTCTGGATTTTTCTAAAATTGAGGCGGGCAAGCTGGAGCTGGAAGAAACTGAATTTCAGATCCGCGATCTGTTCCGTGACACTCTGAAAACGCTGGCGCAGCGGGCCGACTCCAAGCCGCTGGAGCTTTGCGCGCGGGTTTCGCCGAAAGTTCCGATGTACCTGATCGGAGATCCCACGCGGTTGCGACAGATCATCGTAAATCTGGTGGGCAACGCCATTAAGTTCACCGAGCAGGGAACGATCGTCGTCGATGCGGAACTCGAAGCCATCGCCGGAGACCAGGTCCGAGTGCGTGTTTCCGTGTCGGATACCGGCATCGGAATCCCTCCCGAAAAACATCATCTGATTTTTGAATCGTTTGCCCAGGCGGACGGGTCCACAACGCGCCGGTTCGGCGGAACAGGGCTCGGCCTCACCATCTCCCGCCAGTTGGTGGAGCTGATGGGCGGCCGTATGTCGGTGGAAAGCGAAGTCGGCAAGGGAAGCACGTTTCATTTTACCTGCAACCTGCGGATGGGAACCGCGCCTCCTTCGGATGAGGAGCGGATCGCCGGACACGCGCTTCCGGGGCTGAGCGTTCTTGTCGTGGACAACAATCCGGTCAATCGCGAGATTTTTTCAGAGATGCTGACCAACTGGCGCATGAATCCGGTCGAGGCGGACGGCGGAGCAGCGGCACTCGAGGAAATGGAAGCCGCGCGGCGAGCTGGAAAACCGTTTCCGATCGTCCTGCTGGACGCGTTGATGCCGGGACTCGACGGATTTCAGGTTCTGCAGCGCATTCAGGCGGATCCCGTTCTCGCCGGAGCGGTTATCGTGTTGCTTTCCGCGAATCGCTACCTGGCGGACACCGAGCGTTGCCGCGAATTGGGTGTGAAGCAGTGCCTCACCAAGCCGGTCGGACAATCCGAACTTCTCGATGCCATCCTCGGCGCCCTCGGGCTGGTCGCTGCCGAACGCCAGTTAGTCGAATCCGCCAATCCCGCTGAGCCAGCATCGCCCCGCCGGTCCTTGAACATTCTGCTGGCGGAAGACAACCCCGTGAATCAGAAGCTGGCGACCAGGCTGCTGGAAAAGGCCGGATGCCGGGTCACCGTGGCGGCCACCGGCCACGAAGCGCTGCACGCCTGGGAGAGTTCCGGCGTGCCCGGATTTGACGTCGTGCTGATGGACATCCAGATGCCGAACATGGACGGCATGGAAGCCACCCGGGCGATTCGCGACGCGGAAAAAAAATCCGGAGGGCACGTTCCCATCGTGGCGATGACCGCGCACGCCATGCGCGGGGACCGTGAAAAATGCCTGCGCGGCGGAATGGATGGCTATGTTTCCAAGCCGATCAACCCCGCTGTTCTATTCGCCGAAATCGAACGAAGCGTAGGCGCTTCACCGGATCTGAGAAGCTCTGCGCCGCAGAAAGGACTGGACTCTCCAGAGCCGATCGACCGCGCTTCGCTGCTGGAGCGCGTGGAAGGCGATCGCGGGCTGCTCGCCGAAATGATCCAGCTCTTTGAGGAAGACGCGCCGAAATTGCTGGCGGCGATGCACGAGGCGCTCGAGCGCGGCGACATGGCCGTGCTGGAGCGCTCGGCGCACTCTCTGAAGGGCGCTGCCGGCAACCTGTCCGCCAAGGGCACCGGGGCCGCAGCGCTCCGGCTGGAAACAGACGCCAAAAAAAACGACCCGAAATCCGCGGCCGCCAGCCTCGCGGAAGTCGAACGCTCACTCAAGCAGCTCCTACCCGGACTCGCCGCGGTCTTTCAGGAGGTCACGAAATGAGGATACTAATCGCTGATGATGAACCCGTATCGCGCAGGATGCTGCAGGCTCTGCTGGTCAAGTGGGGCTACGAGGTGAGCACGGCGGAAGACGGCGACGACGCCTGGCGGCACTTGCAGGTCGCGGAGGCCCCGCGGATGGCTCTGCTGGATTGGATGATGCCCGGACAGAACGGAGTGGACGTCTGCCGCGCTCTCCGAAAACTGCGGCCCGATCCGTACACCTACATTCTTCTGCTCACCGCCAAGGATGCCAAGGAGAGCGTGGTGGAAGGGCTCGAATCCGGCGCCGACGACTATCTCGTCAAGCCATTCAACCCGCAGGAACTCAAGGCGCGGATTCGCGTGGGCCAGCGTCTACTCGATCTCGAAGATAAACTCGTGCAGGCACGGGAGGCCATGCGCTTCAAGGCCATGCACGATGTTCTGACCGGAGTCTGGAACCGCGGAACGGTTCTGGAAGCGCTGGAACGCGAAGTCTGGCGCGCCCGGCGCGAAGGCAATTCGCTTGGGATTCTGATGGTGGATCTCGATCACTTCAAGTCCGTCAACGACACTTACGGACATCTGGCGGGCGACGCCGTTCTTCGCGAAGTTACCAGAAGAATGCATAGCGAAGTGCGGCCCTACGATGCCGTCGGCCGCTATGGCGGCGAGGAGTTTCTGATCCTGCTGCCCGGCTGTACTTCCGCGGAAACCCGACAAAAAGCGGAGCGGCTGCGCAATGTCATTCTTTAGATTCCCATCACCACTTCCGCGGGAGAACTGAACATCACCACCAGCATTGGCGGAGTGGCCACCGGCGACTGGCCGCAGGAGACTCCCAATCAGTTTTTGCAAATGGCGGATCTGGCTCTTTACCGCGCCAAGGAGGAAGGCCGCAACCGCACGGTCATTGCGGGAACAGCGGAGCATGACGAAACGCACCACGCGTCCCTCGAGCTCTCCTCCCACAGTTCGCGCAAGCCCTAGGAGGTAGCGCCCGCGTTCAGGCGGGCATCTGCGCGATACGAAAGTGCCCGCCTGAAGGGCGGGTGCTACTAAAAGCACTCGCTCGACCGGCTCAGGAATTGGATCGCGCCGCGAAGCTTTGCAGCGCTTCGCTCCCCACCACCTCCACCCGCTGCACCCCTCCCCAGCGAATGTGTTCCTGCTCGAAGCGGTTTTGAATCCGGCGGCGCAATTCGCGCGCGGCGTCATCTTGCCGGCCCGGTACGGTGCGAAGCTGCAGCCGCAACGTGGCGCCGGCAGGTCCCAGCGATTCGACTCCCAGCGCGCGCGGCCCGTCCACCAGCACCGGCGACCAGGAGCCATCCGCCCGAAGCTCTGCCGAGACACGTTCCAGCGCGGCCAAAGCGGTATCGGACGAGGTCTCCTGGGGGATGGAAATATCCACAAACACCTGGCCCCAGTCGCGGCTCAGGTTGGAAACCTGGGAGATTTCTCCGTTGGGAATCGTCACCACGGCTCCCTGAACGTCGCGAATCACCGTCCGGCGCAGCGTGAGGTGTTCCACGCGCCCAACGGTGGCGCCGACGCGCACAATTTCCCCGACCACGAACTGATCTTCGATGATGATGAAGAATCCGTTGATCAAATCGCGGACCAGATGTTGCCCGCCGAATCCCACCGCCAGGCTGGCCAGGCCCGCCGCCGCCGCGATCGGCGTGACGTTGAACCCAAATTCCGGCAAGGCCGTGAGCACCGCGCCCACTACGATCACCGCGGTTCCCGCGCTGTACAACAGTCCGGAAAGCGTTTTTACGTGCTGCTCGCGCATACGCGCGATGCGCCCAAGTCCCTCCGCTCCGGCGGCGGGAACCAGGCGGCGCGTCAGAGATCGCAGCAGCCGATTGAGGATCAGCGCGATCAGTAGAATTGCGGCTAAACGTACACCGTGCGCCGCCGCAATATCCGTCCATTTGAATACGTTTGGGTTCATAATATTGGAAAGCGATTATAGCATCCTGCCCAGTAGCTTGAAGTGGCGCATGCTTTAGCTTGCGGGTTTATGCATCACACAGTCCAAACCCGCAAGTCAAAGGATATGCCACTCTCGGGTCGCAGGAGCATCCGATGAAAACCGGGCGGCGATTCTTCCTTTCGGGCCTTCCGGGCGTCCTGACGGCGCTTGCCGCCGCGCAAGCTCTACTGGCCGATGAGCAAGGCCCGCCCATACAGCCCCGCGGCACTATGAACCAAATCCCGGATGCCAGCGGTTCGACTTCCCGTGAGAATTCTCCATTTCCCGTCAAGGCCAATCCGCGGGAGCAGCTCAAGCAAGAGCAAAAATCTCTGCGCCGCGACGTGGACCGCTTAATGCAGCTGGTCAAGGAACTGAAGGAAGAATCCGACAAAACCCCGGAAACAGACGTGTTGTCGCTGTCCCTCGTCAAAAAAGCCGAAGATATCGAAAAGCTGGCCCGCCAGATCAAGGATCGAATCCGCGAAAGTTAATTGCGAACGCATTCGCCGTTACCCGCTGGCGACATGGTGACGCTCGTCACCTCGACGCGTGATGCCGGTCATGGTTAGCTCCTGCACACTCCTCTATCTTGGCCTCGAATGAAGTCGGAAGCGCCATGAGCGCATGAACCGGTCTGGTGAATTGTAGATGTGCCGGTCTGGAACGCTGGGCGCATTCGGGGTGACGTGATGCAGGAACAACACACTCTGTTTCTTGACGCAGAAACTGTAAGCGAGCAGCGAAAGCACATGGTGCTCGCGCCCCCAGCCGTAGAGCCCCTGCACGAAGTATTCGCCGAAGCCATGTTGGAGGACACCTCCGCGCACCAGCGGCGCAGCCCGTTTGACTGGATCGCTTCCATCGGCGTCCACTTCGCCGTGTTGGCGGTGCTGCTGGTTCTGCCGCTTTACTTCACAGCGGGACTCGATTCGCACCGGCTCAACCTGACGTTTCTCGCTCCGCCGGCGATGCCGGCAGGTCCGCCTCCTCCCCCGATGATTTCTTCCGCCGTGCAGCATCCGCCACGAGTTCCCGTCGCGCGGATGTTCAATGCTGGAAAGCTCACGGCGCCGTCCTTCATCCCGAAAGCCGTGGTGGTTACGCCCGGCGAGGCCGCCGCGCCGCCGGATGACGCATTCGCCGGGGTTCCCGGCGGAGTACCCGGGGGACAGGTCGGCGGTGTGCTCGGCGGCATTCTGGGCGGGCTGCCAAAGGGAGCGCCGCCCGCGGCGCCGGTGGCCGCTCCATCCGGACCGAAAGAGCCCGTGCGCGTGGGCGGCCTGGTAAAACAGCCGAAGCTGCTCTTCGCGCCCGATGCCGACTATCCGACCCTAGCCCGGCAGGCCCGGCTTTCGGGAGTGGTGATTGTCGAAGCGGTGATCGATGAACAGGGATTTGTGAAGGGAGTGCGCGCGGTCAGCGGGCACCCGTTGCTGATCCCCGCGGCCTTGCAGGCGGTTTCGAAACGGCGGTACGAGCCGACGATTCTTGACGGCGAGCCGACGCCGATCGACTTGCGGGTTGAGATCAACTTTAGATTCTCATGAGTGGCGCGCCGGTGGCGATCGGGAGCTTCGAAGGATTTGCAGCCGGGTCACTCACGATTCGCCTTGGCCTGTCTTAGCGCATTCTGAGTTTGTTTGGAAGTCATCGCGATCAGACAGATCAAGGCGAAGAGGCTCAACAGGACGTAATTGGTAATACCCACCCAACTCCAATAAGAAAAGTGGCGGCGAAAATACCAGCAGCCTTTGAACGTTGACACCAGGTGCTCCGCTTCCCCCTGCTCTTGCGCCGTAATCTGCTGGATGGCCGTCTGGTAGGCGAAGGATTGCTCGTCCATTCCCTTGATCTGGTTGATTCGGCCCTGGAGCGATTTGAGCGCGACCATGTTCTGATCGAAGCTGTTGTCCGGCGTCTTGAACACCAGCGCGTCGTTCGATCCCGCGAGGCCGGAATCTTCCAGAGCGCTAACGTACTGGTCGAGAAACACCGATTTCTGCTGAAGCGTCGAAGCCTTGATGCCGAGGTTCCAATACGATTGCACGCGGCGCGAGTAATCGTACTCCGCGTGGACGTGGATGCCGATCCGAACCGCGAGCAGCATCAAACTGAAGAGGAATACATGCCAGGCTTTCATGAGATTCGCCTCCGTTCTGGGAGCAGAAGGAATCCGGGATATTTCTTCTCGTTCCGATCAGACGATCAGCGGACAAGAATGAATTCAGATCCGGGGCGCGGCGCGCCTGTCCCGGCGCCAACGAAAGTTGAGCAAAGAATAGCACCGCCGCGGTCAGTTTCGCGGCAGCGGGATGCGCGCTTTTGCCGGAATCGCCGCGGCGTCGCACAATTTCTTAAACTCTGAGTAGCTGCCCCACCGGAAGGTCACGCTCGCCCGTTCCTTCGGATCGTGCGGATCGGGATGAAAGCCCCGTTCCCAGCCGCCGTCGTCCTGCATCACCAGCTCGGGCCCATGCCACCTGCCATAAAGATCGAAGTAGCGCCGGTGCTGCGGATTGATTTGAAAGGCTCGCCGTGCGTCGAGTAGCCGAAAAGCCGTCTGGTTGCCGTCGGTGTTCAGGTAAGTGCCATAAATGTCGCCGCTCAGGTTCATGCGCTGCGTCACTCCCTGCGCCGAGCATAGCCATCCCGAACCGCCCAGCGAGTTCGTAGGCCGCTGCCCGTTCAATCGCAGGCGCGTCATCCCTCGAAACCGCGGAAAAAAATAAACGTACAAAGGGTAGGCGTCGCCGGATTCCGTCCGCAGCGTTCCGATCCCCTGCCACACGGCGGGAGTCCACCGCCCGCCAATCCGAAAAGCCCACGGAGCGAGCAAAGCAATCACCAGAAAAACCACCACAGTCCCAACTACCAGGCCGCCCAGGCACCCCAATCGCGGAATCGGTCGAAAAGGCATGCCGGATTATAAATCGAAAACCGCGGACTCGGCGTCATTCTCAAATTGAGGTAAGATGCGCCGGTCCGCACACGCAGGGAGGGACATGCCGATGAAAATGACCCGTCAACTGCACCTGTTCCTGGTTGCCGTTCTGTTCATTGTTCCGGCGGCCGCCCAGGATTCCGCGAAAGGCGCTTCGCCGGATCCCGCGGCCAGCCCGTCAGCGGCTTTGCTGAAGCAGTGGAATGAAATTGGACGGAAGCTGACCGCAATGGCCGAGGATTTTCCTGAAAACAAGTACGACTTCAAGGCCGCTCCCACCACCGGCACGTTCGCCGAGCGGCTGATCCATGGCGCCTCCGCGAACTATTTCTTCACCAATTCCGCGCTGGGGCAAAAACTGCCCCCCGATGAGGATCCTCCGCGCGCGCAGTTCAAGAACAAAGCGGCCATCGTCGCCTACGTCAAAAAATCTTTTGCCGATGGCGCGGCAGCCATCAAATCGAAGGGCGACAAAGGGATCTCCGCTCTGGTGATCGATCCGTTCGCCGCGGACGTCCCGGCAAACGCCAACAAGGAAAAGATTCGCCTCAGCGATTTGGGTCATGGAATCGTCGAACATTCCGGCGAAATCTACGGCCAGCTCACCGTGTACTACCGCGTGGCCGGAATGATTCCGCCGGAGTCGCGCCCGAAGAAATAAGAGTGCCGCAATTAAGTGGGACAGGCTTCAGCCTGTCTGGTTTTGGTTCGAGTTATGCGTACATCTAAACCAGACAGGCTGAAGCCTGTCCTACTGGATTCGGCACGGCCTTCGGGAGAAATGAGGGTTGCCGCCGATGCTCACGGTTGAAAAAGCGAGCCAGTTCGCTGCGGAATGGATCGAAGCCTGGAACAGTCACGATCTCAGCCGCATCCTGGAGCACTACTCGGATGACATCGTCTTCTCCTCGCCTTTGCTGGCCAGCGTTGGAGGAGTCGCGGGCGGTTCCATCAAAGGCCGCGAGGCGTTAGGAACTTACTTCAGCGCGGCACTCAGCAAGTTTCCAACCCTGCGATTCGAGCTGCACGGCGTTTTCCGTGGAACGGATGCGGTGACCATCGTGTACAAAAGCGTGAACCACCTGGAAGCCGCGGAGACGATGGTGCTGAACGAGGATTTTCACGTAAAGCGCGTCTGGGCCCAGTACGATAAATAATCGTCCGATAAATCATCGCGACACAGCGCGCCCAATTTCAATTTTACTTCGCGTCGCGCGGAAGGTGCCATTGGCGGCGCTTGTCTTCGGGGCGTCGGGCCGCCTGCGGCTTTCGATCTGGCTGTCCGGGCTGAAACGGCAGGGAATTGCGCTCCTGATATGGCCTTCCGGATTTGTTGGAGTTCTGTGACCGGCTCGCGATGGACTTTACCGCGCTGTTCAATTTTTGCAGTTCTTCCCGAATCAGCCGCAGTTCACTTGCGATGCTGTCGGCGGTCTCGTCTTTCACGTTGCACCCCCTTCAACGGCTAGCTTGGAGCCAGGCTTCAAACCAACTCACATTGCCCAATGACCAGCAGAACCACGACGCTTAGTTTACATGGCAGGGGGAAATTTGGCTGAGGAACTTAGCTGCAGCCGCTGGTGAGCCTTGATCAGGGACGGTTGAGGAATCTGAAGTAGAAAGCCGCGAACACCAGGACGATGCCGATATTCACGGCCAGTCGCTCCCAAAATCGGTTTCGGAAGAACACGATATCCACTCCGATGATGACGGCGGCCATGGCCACCACGTAAATCACGGTAACTGCCGGTCCGCGCACGTCAGCGGGCACCATTGGGGATCATCAAGTCACTCTTCATGCGGAAACAACCCTCAATTGTTCGCCGCGTGAGTAAGACAACGCGCCGACGAGCGCGTTATACCTCCTGATTTAGTTGGAAATCAACTCGGAAAAAGTGAGCCGAGCCGCCCATCCAGAGTCACTCAGCCAATGGAGCTTTGTTAACCCGCGCTATGACTGTTTGCGAGACCAGATGAATGGCAAAGCATTCGTTCGGAGTCGTTTGGGAGATTGCTTCCAGTTTGGCCAGTGCGAGTTTGGCTCCCTGAGCGTATGTGCGCCAAATTATGGATTGATCTGGCAGGGTTTCGAAAATCTCATATTCTTCTTCCACAGTTTTTCCCCTGGCTGACTCCTCGCTGTGGGCGGTAGAAAGCAGCCGTTTGGACATTCGACGCTCATAGTAAGTTTAGTTAAGACGTTCAAGCTCAGACTGTTCAATAGTGCACACTTTTCGAAAATCTGTGGATATTCGGAATGGATCAACAATCCTGACGGAATGAGGTGCAGGGGCATAACTTGCATCTGGTACTACGTTCGTTCGGCTCAGTCGTGCAGGACCACGCCCAGTAGGGACTTTTTAACGCGGATACGTCCGTTGTATTCGATGAATCCCAGTTTCCTGAATTTGTTCATGAAAAAATTCACGCGGGCGCGAGTTGTCCCGATCATTTCCGCCAGCATTTCCTGCGATACTTTGGGAATCATCTCTTGCGGCTGGTCCTGCGAGCCGTATCGGGCAAGGAGCAGCAGAGTGCGCGCCAGCCGTTTCTCGCTGGAGTTGAAGAGCTGGTCGATCAGGGCATCCTCACCTCGACTGTTTCGTGCCAACATATTTGCGATGAAACGATCGGACATGTCGTGCTCCGCGTGAAGCACACGAATCATCTCCGCTTTCGCAATGATGAGTACAATGGTGGGCAGAATCGTAGTCGCGGTCGCCGTGTATACCGATTGGCCCCCAAAACTCCGTACACCAAAAAAATCACCTGGCCCAAGAATCTCCACAACAGCTTCTTTGCCGGCCCGGTTGACTACAGTAAGCTTCACACCGCCTTCTTGAATATAAATGACATTATTCGCGGGATCGCCCTGCGAGAACACGATTTCTTTGCGCCGGAACTTGGCGATCCTTCTCCCCAGACCGTTTGTTTCAAGAAACAATTTCACATCGAAGACAGCCTTGAAGGCGGGGGGGGTGCTCGCTTGGAAGAACGACGGGCCTTACGGGAATGACGACGAAATGGAGAAGACATAAAGTACGCTACCGTACCAACGTTCAGAAAAGTGTACGATATTGAGCAGATGACTACAACCTTCCCGTACTCGATCCAAAAAAAGTGCCGGAGTTCGATAGATGGGGACGACTAAAGTGGTGCGGCTGGGGAGATTCGAACTCCCGACCTCGTGCTTCGGAGGCACGCGCTCTATCCATCTGAGCTACAGCCGCGCATTTCCTTTATATCATGAGCCCCTGTTCGCGCGCATTCCGGACTGGCGCATTCCAGATGAGGCCATGATTCCCGGCGTCTCGCGCCGCTAGGCAGGCTGGTGGGACGAGGCGCCGCCGCACGGCGTGCCGGGCCGCCGCCGTCAGAATCTGGTCTGTTCTGAGACGGTCGTGCTAGAATCCGGCGCGCAAAGTCTTCGCGGTGTTGCACCCTAAGTAAAAGGCCTAAGTAAGAGGGAAGTTCACGTTCATGGCGCATGACGTTTTCATCAGCTACGCCTCCGGGGATAAAGCTGTGGCCGATGCCGCCTGCGCCACGCTGGAGTCCCACGGGATCCGCTGCTGGATCGCGCCTCGCGACGTTCTTCCGGGCATTCACTATGGCGAGGCGATCATCGACGCCATCCATGAGTGCCGCATCATGGTGCTGGTCTTTTCATCCCGCGCCAACTTGTCCGGGCACATTCCCAAGGAGATTGAGCGGGCCGTGAGCCAGGGCGTCACGGTGATGCCGCTGCGGATTGAGGATGTGGCGCCTGCGAAGTCGCTGGATTATTTTATTGGCGGCGTGCATTGGCTGGACGCGCTGACGCCGCCGCTCGAAGCGCACCTCGAACGGCTGGCTGCCAATGTTCAAACGCTGCTGTCGCGGAATGTCCCGGCAAAACCTGTGCAGTCAAGTTCTGTGAATCTGCACGCCGTCGCGCCGGCCATGGCAGGTTCAGGGTACGCGGCGCCGCGCCCGGCCCGCCCCAGCTGGGCCTATTACGTTATCGGCGGATTGACGGCGCTGGTGCTGATTCTCGGTTACTTCGCCTACCGTTCCAAGGCTCCGGGGAACGCCGCGAAGACGCCCGAAGTCACCAGCGCGCCGGCTTCTTCGCTGGCCGCGCCGCCCGTTACCGCGCCCGAGAAGCCCAAGACGCTGGTCGCGCCGGTCAGCACACCGGTTCCGGCCGCAGCTTCGACGGCCGCGCCTGCGCATCTCGCCGCTTCCTCCTCGCCTTCCGCAACGACATCTTCGGCTGCGGGGGCTGCTGCGCCTGCCTCGGCAAAACCGCGGCGCGAGGCGACGCTCCACTACATTCCCGACTCCACCACCAAGCTCGAACAGCTGATCGGCGATGTCGACAAGGAAACTCACAAGGCAACCCTAAGCCAGACGTTCACGCGATTCGGCATCGAGGGCACCGCACTCGGTTCGCCGTTCGAACATCAGGGACATTTGTATTTTCTATTCGGAGCGACGGTTGGCCGGTTGCCCCGGTTCGTTCATACCATCGCCACCACCGACCAGACCAATCCCGACAACGGTGTTCGTTTGGATTTTTTGACCAACGGCGGAAATTATCTGAGCGTCGAGCCAACCGGCACCGCCTTGCTCCCATTGGACGGGCCGGTGGGAGGGATCAGTCTCGATGGGCAGATGTATGTGGCGGTCAGCACCAACTTCAAGCCGAGCCGGGATCAGGATCGATCCGTGCTCACGAAATTCGCCGCGCCGTCCACTTTTCAGACGCTGCGCACGATCTCTGAGCTTCCAGCGGGGCGATTCATTCGCATGTCGATTCACGCCCAGCCGGGAAACATCTTGGGGCTTCCGGATGGCGGGCCCTATATTTTCATTTGGGGTACCGGCAAGTACCGCGAGAGCGACGCGTATCTCTCGATCGTGCCGGCGAACCAGTTTGAGAGCGGCAAAGGGACGCGCTATTTTGCGGGGCTGAACGCGTCCAACGCTCCGACCTGGAGCGACAGCGAATCGGATGCCACGCCGCTGGTGAAGGACGGCACGCTTGGCGATTTGTCGGTCACCTGGTGCAAGGAACTCGGGCTGTGGCTGATGACCTACGACCGGCGGACGCTGCCGGACAACGGCATTGCGTTCTCCTACTCCCGTACGCCGTGGGGACCGTGGAGCGAACCCCAGTTGCTCTTCAATCCCAATCGCGATCACGCCTTCGGAAAATTTATTCACAACCCGCGCAGGAAAAATGATGACGGCCTCGCCGGCCCGGTGATGCGGCTGAGAAGAGAATCAGACGCCGCGGAAATTTCCGGCGGCGCCTACGCGCCGTTCGTCGTGGAGCGCTGGATCAAGGTGCAGGGATCGGAACTCCAGCTCTACTACCTGATGTCGACGGGAAATCCATACGTCGTTGTGCTGATGAAATCGCGCTTGCAGATCGAGTAGCTTCGAGGATAGCGATCCCGGCCAAGGGGGCACGCTTCCCGCCGGCCGGAACCACCTTCATGAGCCACCCACCGCGGACTCCGGTCCAGCTGCCGATCACCCTAGCCATCGGATTTACAGGACATCGCAAACTTCCGGAAGAAGCCAAATCCCGCGCCGCCATTCGCAAAGTCCTTCTGCAGTGGGTCGATAAAGTTCCCGGAATTATTTATGGCGTCACTTCGGCGGCCTCCGGAGGCGATTTGCTCTTCGCCGAAACCTGCATCGAATTGGAACTTCCTCTGCGCGTTTTTTTGCCCGTCGCGAAAGAACAATTCCGCGAGGATTTTGACGAAGCTGACTGGAGTCGCGCTGAAAATGTTTTCCAGAAAGCCCTGTCTGTCGAAGTCACCGGCGCCGGCGAAAAATTGACGGAGCGGTATTACGAATGCGGCATCGAGACGGTGCAGCAGAGCCGGTTGCTGATTGCCCTGTGGGACGGCGAACCAAGCCAGGGTCTGGGCGGCACTGCGGACATGGTTCATTTCGCGAGGGAACAGGGGCGCCCGGTCATCTGGATCCACAGCGCGACGGGCGCCGTGCAGAACTTCAATGAGAACCCTGAGATTCTGCACGACCCGGAGATGCGCTATCTGAACGGACTGCCGGATCCCGCCGTTCCGTTGCCTGCGGGATTCCCGCACGACCTGGCTCAAGCCTGGTTTATGAAGATGGATGAGAATGCCAGCCGGGTAGCTCCGCAGTTCCGCCGCATGGCGGCCATTCCGATTTTCTGCACCGCCGCAGCGGCGGTCCTGAGCGGGAAGACGGCGTTTGCCGGAAGCAGCGTTGTTTGGCTGTGGACCGGCACGGCGCTGGGCGTGATGGCGGCGTCGCTGCCCACTCTTTTGCGGCTGGGGCGCCGCCAGGTGGCGTGGACGCGGATGCGAACAGCGGCGGAGATTTGCCGGTCGTGCCTGGCGCTGTGGAACACGCCGGCGCCCTACGAAGTCGTGGGGCCGGAAGTGGTGCCCGATCTGGGCGGGATGCTCACCGCGCTCAATTTTCTGAAAATGTCCGATCGCTCCGCGCGCGCCAACAGTCTCGGTGAGTTCAAGAAAGCATATCGAAGCGGGCGCGTGCAGCACCAGATCGCCTATTTTTCGCGGCACGCGGGTCACGCTGCGGCGTGGGCGCGGCGCTACCGGAATATTACCTGGGCCAGCACGATCCTGGCCGCGGCGATTGACTTTTGGCTGCTGCTCAACGCGCACGGCTTGAACCACTGGATTGCGCCGCGGCTCCGCCCGGAACTGGCGGTATCCGTGGCCATCTTGTTCCAGGTCGCGACGGTGGCCGGGTCCCTGGTAGTCGTCAACGACTACGTGCGCCGGCGGGATCGCTATACGGAACTGCACCGAATGCTGGTGCTATGGGACAAGCAGCTGGAGCTGTCCGAAACCTGGGCAATTGTTCTGCGAATTGCGTCCACCGTGGAGAAAGCTCTGCTCGCGGAATTGATCGAGTGGAGATCGCATATCCGGCACCAGAAGATGCCGCAGAAATGAATGAGCAAAGAAGAGGATTTTTACTCGATCCCGTCAGCAATAATGGCGCGGCCGCGCACCTTCACGTCGATCGAAATCGGCGGGCGCAGGCTCAGGCCTTGCACGATTTCTCCGCGGACCCAGGTGTTGCCGCCAAGTGATCCAATCTTCAGGGGATCGTAGACGGTCTTGTCGCAGGGGCTTACCACCATGGGATGGGCGGCGCGGAAGTCGTATTTCGAAGCCAGTGTCGCTAGATCGCTGACATATTCGAGGTTGCATCGCCCGTCCGGCCCTTGCAGGGAAAATGCCCAGAGCGCGCCGGTCGGGAGGCGGACGACCATGGCCGGGATATTTTCCCCGGTGATCGGCTTGACGAAAGTGAATTGCTTGGCCGACCACGGTTTGGCGAGCTCATCGACCGTTGCGGCCTCCGCCGATCCCGCCTGGCTGGGCTCAGCGGGCTTGGGAACCGCGGCTGCGGTTGCGCCTTGCTCGGCCACGTCCGTCTCGGAAACTGGGGCGAGAGCGGGACGTGGCTTGCTGCGGCCCCACCACATCAGCAGTGCGAGAATTACCACGGCGCCGGCTGCGGCTCCCCCGATCAGCAACATTTTCTGCTTTGCTTCGCTGCCTGCAAACGAGCCTCGGCGGGCGGCCGGCAGGTTCACACCCGGAATTTGCGGCATCTCCGGGTGAAAGGGATCAAACTTGGGGCGCTCCGCGGATTTCTCCTCCACCGGTTCGACGGGCGAGGTGTCCGCAGGGTTCGTTGGCAGGTTGACTGGCATTGCCGCTAGAACTTCCGCATTCGAATGACCGTGCCGTTCTGTTCGTGCTTTACTTCGTCCATCAGCTTGCTGATCAACAAAATTCCGCGCCCGTGATCGGAGTGCAGATTGGCGTCGTCGGTGGGCGAAGGGATGGACTTGGGATCGAAGCCGTTGCCGGGATCACGAACGACGATCTGAATGCCCTGAGCGCTATCGCCGGTCACCGAGCATTCGATTTTCAGCGCGGGATCGGCCTTGCAGCCGTGCACGATGGCGTTGGCCAGGGCTTCGCGCAGCGCCATCTCAATTTCAAACTCTTTGCCTGCGGCGTAGTCGAGTTCCGCTACCAGCCGCATGATCCAGCTCACCACGGGAGAAATGGCCGAGACATCGGCCGGAAGCGATACGTCGAAGTGCATCGAGGGAGACCGGTCCGAGCCGGAATTGCCCGAATTGACATCGATCGTCATAAGTGACCTCGGGGGCGCAGGCGCCCGCCGCAGGGCATACTATCAAAAAAAACCGGATTGCCGGCGATCTCAACTCTGCAACTACCTGTCTATATTCTGAACCGGCGTGCGGTCCGGCACAAGGCAAGCGGAGGCTCGCGTTCCCCATTGGTACTCAGGGAATTGCTTGTTCCAGCACCCATTCTCTTGGAACTTTATTTGCCCAAAAAGCCAGTATTGACTTGCGAGGAATACACTTAGAGATTAGCATGGACACGCTCCGCCGGCGAGACGATGATGGTGGAGTCAATCGCACCTTGGGATGCGAGGAGGGTCATCCGTATGCGCAAGTTATTCATTCTATGCGCGGCGCTGTTTTGCCTTTCGATTGCAGCGTCAGCACAGGATAGTTCCGCGGTTTTCGACGCCGCCAGTCCCGCCAGTGAACCCGCCTCTCCGGCTTCGCTGCTGCCGCCAGACCGCGAACCATGGCAGATGGGCGTTGGATTTCAATATGAAAAATTCGACGTTCTGGGCCAATCCTTCCATGATTTCGGGTACCGGGCGGATGTTACCCGCTACTTTAGCAACTGGTTTGGAGTGGAAGGCGAAGCGAACGTCGGATTCGGCCATTTATCCAGCAATTCCAGTGACGTAGCGAAGTCCTTCTTCATCGGCGGTGGGCCGCACGTTTCGCTTCATAATTCCGCGCACCTCGAGCCCTGGGTTCACGTGCTTGCCGGGTGGGAACGATTCCGGTTTACGCAGGGCGGGAATCTGGGCGATAACTCTCACGCCGCGTTCCTTGCGGGTGCCGGCCTCGACTATAAAATCGGGACGGGACGCTTGTATTGGCGCGTCCAGGGTGACTTCATCGGCGCCAAGTTCGGCGGCGCCATTGGTGGGAATTATTCCTTTGGGACGGGGCTGGTCCTCAACTTCTAACCGATAAAACCATCTATTTTTGCTGAGCCGGTATTTGGCGCAATTTGCGCGCCTCGTGCCGGCTTTTCTTTTGGGTTGGACGGGACGAACATTCGGAAGAATTCCGCAAGAGAATTCCAGACCGGCAGGAAACGTGCCTTCGTTACAGCCTCCGTTACGCTGCAGCCCCGTGGCATTTTTTGTATTTCTTGCCGCTCCCGCAGGGACACGGGTCGTTCCGTCCGACCTTTGCTCCCGTGCGAACCGGCTTGGGCTGTTCGGCGGCGGCTGCGGCGCCTGCCTGCAGTTGCATTTCCTGCTGCTGGCGGCGCTGGCGGCGTTCCAGCTCCCGCGCCTCGTCCTCGGGGCGGGCGGGTTGAACCAGAAAGAGGTAGCGGACGGTTTCGGAATCGATGCGGCCCATCATGTCTTCAAAAAGAACGAAGGCTTCCTTTTTGAATTCGACCAGCGGGTCCTTTTGGCCGTAACCGCGCAGGCCGATGCCTTCCTTCAGGTGGTCCAGCGTCAGCAGATGGTCTTTCCACTGGGTGTCGACGATGTCCAGGATGATTCGCCGCTCCAGCCAGCGCATCATCGGCTCGCCAAATAGTTTTTCCTTTTCCGCGTAGCGCTCGGTAACGCGTTCCACCAGCTTGTCCGCCAGTTGCGCATGATTCATGTTGGCGGCGTCAATTCCGGCGGCCTTTACGTCAATGCCGTACTGGTTCAGCACTTCCGCCGCAAACTGCGTGACGTTCCATTTTTCCGGATGCTCATTACCCGGGCAGTAGGTTTCCACCAGCTCGCGGGCGATGTCCTCGGCGATGCCCAGCGCGTAATCTTTTTGTTCCTTGCCTTCCAGGGCGGAGCGGCGGATCGAGTAGATCGTTTCCCGCTGCTTGTTCATCACGTCGTCGTATTCGAGCAGGTGTTTGCGGGCCTCGAAGTTCTGGGCTTCGACGGCTTCCTGCGCGTTTTCGATGCGCCGTGAAATGAGCTTGGATTCGATGGGTATGCCCTCGGTCATGCCCAGCCGGTACATCAGGGCCTTTACGCGCTCGCCGCCGAAGACACGCAGCAAATCGTCTTCCAGCGAAAGGAAGAAGCGCGAGGAGCCCGGGTCGCCCTGGCGTCCGGCGCGGCCCCGGAGCTGGTTATCGATGCGCCGCGCTTCGTGGCGCTCGGTGCCGAGGATGTGCAAGCCGCCCAGCGCAATCACTTCGTCGTGCTCCGTTTTGCACTGTTCCACAAATTGATCGTAAATTGGCTTCCACTGATCGATGGGAACCTGAAAAATTTTGCCTTCCTGCTGAAACAAGACCATGTTGGCGGCCGGGCTACTTTCGGCGCCGTCCGCGCCGATCACCGCGGGCGCGGAGATGTAGGGAATGGCCAGGCGTTCCTGCAGGCACTTCTCGCGGGTCATGGCCTCGGGATTGCCGCCGAGCAAAATGTCGGTTCCGCGCCCGGCCATGTTGGTGGAAACAGTGACCGCGCCTTTGCGTCCGGCCTGTGACACCACTTTTGCTTCGCGTTCGTGCTGCTTGGCGTTCAGGACCTGGTGCGGGATACCCGCCTTTTTCAAAAGGCCGGCCAGGTGCTCCGATTTTTCGATGGAAATCGTGCCCACCAGCACGGGCTGGCCGGACTCGTGAATCTGGCGGATTCCGTGCGCGTAGCTGTTGTCTTCCTGCAGGATGCCGTTAACCACGGCTTCATATTTCTCCCCGGCCGTGCGGTAGACCACGTCGGGAAATTCCTCACGGCGCAAAACGCGGTTGGTGGGAATCAGGGAAACATCGAGCTTGTAAATCTTGTTGAACTCGGTCGCCTCGGTCTCCGCCGTTCCGGTCATGCCGGAAAGTTTCTTGTACATGCGGAAGTAATTCTGGAAGGTGATGGTGGCAAGCGTCTGATTTTCGCGCTCGATCTTGACGCCTTCCTTGGCTTCCACTGCCTGGTGCAAGCCGTCCGACCAGCGGCGGCCGGGCATTTCGCGTCCGGTGAATTCGTCGATGATGATCACTTCGCCGTTTTTGACCACGTACTCGACGTCACGCTTGTAGAGGGTGTGCGCGCGGAGTCCCTGGTACACGTGGTGAATCGTTTCCAGGTGTTCCGGGTCGTACATGTTGCCGAGGCCTAGAAGCTTTTCTGTCTTGCTCACGCCCTCTTCGGTCAGAGTGGCGGTCTTGTGCTTTTCCTCGACGATGTAATCGATGTCCTGGATCAATTTTGGAATGATCTTGTCGATGCGGTAGTACTTGTCCGTGGATTCTTCCGCGGGGCCCGAAATAATCAGCGGGGTGCGGGCCTCGTCGATCAGGATGGAGTCGACTTCATCGACGACGGCAAAGTTGTGGCCGCGCTGCACGCAGTCGGCGAGATCGAACTTCATGTTGTCGCGCAGGTAATCGAATCCGAATTCGTTGTTGGTGCCGTAGGTGATGTCCGCGCCGTAAGCGGCGCGCCGCTCGACGTCGCTCAAATCGTGAACAATTACGCCCACGGTCATGCCCAGCGCGCGGTAGATCGGGCTCATCCACTCCGCGTCGCGCCGCGCCAGGTAATCGTTCACCGTGACGATGTGCACGCCGCGCCCCGTCAGCGCGTTCAGGACCGCGGGAAGCGTGGCCACCAGGGTTTTTCCTTCGCCGGTTTTCATTTCGGCGATCTTGCCTTCGTTCAGGACGATGCCGCCGATCAACTGCACGTCGAAGTGGCGCATCCCCAATCTGCGGCGGCCTGCCTCGCGCACCAGCGCAAAGGCCGGAACGAGCACCGGCTCCAGCGCCTCCTTGCAGCGCTCCTTGTAATCCGCATCGTCCAGCGGAAGGTCCCCCAGTTTGGCCTGCACCCGGGTCCGCAGTTGCACGATTTTCTCAAGGATCTCGGCGTCGCTGAGCTTCTCAAACTCGGGCGCAAGCGCATTAATCGCGTTGACCTGGGGCTGGATCACCTTCAGGTCGCGCTCGTGCTTGGTGCCGATGAACCGGGAAACCACCCGGTCGATCATGGTCTCGACTCGCATCACGATCCTTCAGCGCGGTTTGGAATAAACGTCCTGCTCCGGCGGCGGGCTCTGGGGCCCTGCGTTTGGGATGCCGATGCACCGACCGCGAGGGCGTCCCGCGCGCATGCTCAAACGTTCATTGTACCCTGTCCAGCAATCACCGTGCAAAGCGGCCCATAGCATCCGGAAAAGATAACGAGGGATGGAATGCGTCGAACCGCGGAGGGCGCTGCTGTAACGCATCCATTCGAGGAATCTTGAGGTCCACGGGGCTAAATAAAATAAGGGGACTCCGGCGGCGCGTCCCTCGTCTCCCGGAGTCCCTAGTTCATTCGGCGGGGGAAAAGCAAGACTTCATCCGCCCGATCAAATGTCTTGACCCTATCAACATGCGCGGTTCAGCGCTGTCCGAACGAATAGCCGATCGAAAACGTGACCGCAGGCACCCAGTTCCGGCTGAACTGGTCGGTCAGGTTCGTGACGTAGTGGATGTCGAATTGCGGCTTCACAAAAATATTGCCTTTGACGTAAAGCTTCGCGCCGACGGCCCCGTGAACCTGAAAATGATTGGCGTTGATCCCCGCGGCGAAACTCGACGAGCAATTAATCCCGGTGATCGTGCAATTCTGCGTTTCGTAGAGAGCGATTCGAGCCCCGCCAATGCCGCCCTCGACGACCGGAACGACGCGGCTTCCTCCGGTAACCGGTTCGTAGACCACGTTGAAATCGTAAAAACCGGGACGCATGTTCAGCGATGCCAGCGGCAGGTACGGAGCCTGAGCGAACCGGAAATTGTATTCGCCGTTCACGCCCAGGTGCGGCCGGAACATGAAGTCCGCGCCAAAAACTCCGAATACGCCCCCGATCGTCGGTCCAGGTTCGCAATTCCCGGTGAAGTCGTCAAAAAGATTTCCAGACGGGCAAACGGCCGTCGAGTTGTTGGTGGTTCCTGCGCCGTCCCACGCGGTGCCCAAGCCAAAGTAGGCGTCGACCCCCTGTGCGCTCGCCGGGTGAACACTAACCAGCAGGAGAAGAATCAGAAGCGGAGCTGTGCGAATTGTGAACTTTAGCAAAAGAAGTCTCCTTTTATGAAATAGCCGCCCCATGCGTTGAAGGTCCTGGTCCGGCGAGCGAATCGGCCCGGACTGGCGGAGCGCCCGAATGAGGTTCATTCATCCTTCCGTCGCGTGGGGAATTTCGTTCCGTTAATTACGCACACGGTCAAAATAGCACTGATAATGGTTGGATTTGCCCTCGGTAAAAGCCCCTCGCATGGTGTTCAATTCTGGCCTTGTACGCCGCAACATAACTGAATAGATGGTGCAAATGATTGTAGGGTTGCGCAGGAGTTAACGCGAGCGTTCCTGAACCTCACCCCTGCGTCTACCCAAAGTATTTTCTACATGGATTCACGCTGAGGAAATCAGGCAAATACCTTACCGACAGCGCGCACCCGGTTACGGCAAGATGCCGGTGGGCATGGGGGGCTGCAGCCACACTGTGCGCTAAAAATCCGCAGGGTTGGTTGCATTCGGTGCTCATTCGGCTAATGCGGCTGGAGCGGTGGAAAAGTCGATATTTCGATGCGCGGACGCTCCAATTCGACGTAAAATGTTCTCTTCGTATGGCAACCTGACGTTGTAGATTCCGGCCGCCCCCACCCAACCGGCGCGGTCCATCCCCCGGGACTGACAGTAGAGGAGTATCAATGCGCACGGCCCTGAAAATGGTCCTGCCACTCATCGTGAGCGTCGCGGTGGTGTCCGGGCTCTTTGCCTGGTACCAGGTGCGGACGGAGCGCCGCCTTCTCAGGAGCGATCTGTCGCGCCGAGCGGTCATCCTGGGCGAAGCGCTGCAAGAAAGCGCGGAGCCGCTGATGGATCGCGCGCCGAACAAGAATTTACAGAAGCTGGTGGAGCGCTTCGGCGAACGCGAGCACTTGAAGGGCGTTGCGGTTTACGACGCGTCCGGCAAGCTTCTGGCGATCACCCCGGGCATTGCCAAGGAATTCGACGACTGGCCGGCGATTGCACGGGACGCCGCCAAAAAGGACAAGGAAGAAGACGCATTCGTTCGCGAAACGCGCACCGATGATAGCGGAAATCTTCAAGATGTAACCCTG
>Ga0209168_10001119_pt1 | contig 21901 bp, 17 predicted proteins | sample Coa_R1_FD_187156 | JGI IMG/M metagenome (GOLD analysis project Ga0209168, IMG submission 187156) | Surface soil microbial communities from Centralia Pennsylvania, which are recovering from an underground coalmine fire - Coalmine... | ecosystem: Environmental > Terrestrial > Soil > Unclassified ...
TGTAGCGGACGTCGCGTCCGTAACTCCTCCCGGATCTGACAGTGTGTTGAAGTTCCAACTCTGCCCTGCGTTTACAGACGTATAAAGCCCCGGAGTCGTTCCGGAATTCACCGCTCCCGCGACCGCTCCTTCAGACGATATCGCCATGGCCGCGACAACCGTATTTGCGGCCGCCGTGCTGAACGCCATACGCGTACCGCCCAACCCGCTGAATGAGAGCGCTCCATTATTCGCCGAGTTGATCAATGACCAGGAAGTGCCTCCATTTGTGGAGCGCAAGATGCCCAACCCGAAATACGAATCCGACGCGTTATCTGCTTCTCCCGTCGCGGCCAAGATGAGTGACGTCGCAGGATTGCTGTTCCCCGGCTGAATTGCAATCGATCCAATCGAGAGTGTCGCCTGATCGTCGCTGATCGGATTCCACATGACGTTGTTCGCCGTCGGCAATGCAGCGTTGATCGACTTCCAGATTCCGCTTTGCGCTCCGCCTACGAATACTGTATTACCGGAGGCGTCCGCGGGATCGACAGCTACGGCAGTCGCCCGCCCGGCAACCTGGTGGTAGTCCTGCGTGCCGTTTCCGCTGGCATCGGAGGCTAGCGGCACCGGCCCCAGGGCGATCCACGAACCATTGGAGAACGATAGCTGACTGCCGGTCTGCGAGAGAACAACCGCACGTTGTCCCCGCAGTGCCATCTTCCGCTGATATGCTCGGCGGCGCAGATCCGCCGTGGGAATTCCGCTTACGACGCGCCCGCGATAGAACCAGTGGTTGCGCGCTTCAATGTGATCGCGGACAGAATCGATGTGGTTGCGACCGGGCCCGGAAACAAATGATTGCAGATTGATCTTGTTTGCCTCTTGCGCATGCACGAGCGCGACGGTAGAGACCAGCCATGCGACCATGGTCCACCGCACGCAGCGCGCGAAACAGTTCATTCTCATCTTGGCATTGATCACCTGCCAGTATCGGAAGGAGGTCCGTGCGAATCAATCCAAAAGCGTTTCAAAAAACGAAGTACAGCCCATTTTGGGAAACCTGCCGCGCCAAGCAGGTAAACACTCGTTTCGTATAATCGTATAAACTCGATTTGTTTTATCCTTAGCTTCTATATGGCAATACGCTTTGGAGCGATGCCCCAATGACGAATCTCTGCTGCTCGCTGCTGGCCATAAGCTCCTTCTTCCTGATCTCGAACGCACGGGTTCAGGCCCAAAACCCTGCCTCGGAACTGACCGTGGCGGCAGCCGCCGACCTCAGCAATGTTCTAAGAGATATTGGCGACAGCTTTGAAAAGAAGACAGGAATTCAAGTGCGCCTCTCGTTCGGTGCATCGGGAGCACTTACGCAGCAAATCGAGAACGGGGCTCCATTCGACATCTTCTTCTCCGCCGACATGGACTACCCTCGTCAGCTCGTTCGCGACGGTCAAGCCGACGGCCCAACGCCCTACGAATACGCAGTCGGGAAGCTCGTGCTCTGGGTCCCGGCCGATTCTGCCCTGGACGTCGAGCACAAGGGCATGAGTATTCTGCTGGACGCGTCGGTAAACAAGATCTCCATCGCGAATCCGCAGCATGCGCCCTACGGGCGAGCCTCCGTCGAGGGCCTGAAACATGCCGGACTCTACGACCGGCTCCGCGACAAGTTCGTTATGGGAGAAAACATCTCGCAAGCAGCCCAATTCGTTGAGTCTGGCAATGCGCAGGCGGGATTCGTCGCCTTATCCCATGCCATCGCACCCGCCATGCAAGGTAAAGGCAAATATTGGGAAGTTCCAGCCGACTACTATGCGCCCCTGGCACAGGGCGTGGTGGTCATCTCGCGCTCGTCACATAAGAAGGACGCGGAGCAGTTCCTCGAATACATCAAATCGAAGCAGGTGAAGGAAGTTTTTCAGAGGTATGGATTCACGGTTCCGTAGACAACGCGCTGCGGATCAAGGCCGTCATCTTGGTGGAAACAACAGGGTGACGGCTCACACACCACAAAGCAATGATTCAGTTTTCCGCATCGGAATTCCTCCGCAAGATCACCTCTGGAAACAGCAGGCTAATGAGGTATTGATCGAAGCTGATACGCGGATTCGCTGCGAATCGCTCAGGATACGACATCAACGCCAGAACAAATGTCTGCATTTCCGCGCGAACAATCTTATTCGTTTGCATCCGGCTGCTCCTCCTGCGAGAAGGTCTTGACTTCATCTCCGGCATACTGACTCCGGCCCTGCAGAAATGCGGCGCAAGGACAACCGCCGCTTCGCTAGCGATTAGTGCCCGTACCGCAGTAAATCCAGTTGTATGGGGGATCAGAAAAGCTACCGCCTGACCGCCTAAGGGTAAATGGCACCTTCGGGCCAGCCGGACGACGATTCCAGAATCAGGTTATCGCCGGCCGCCTCGGGACGTGATGGACGTCTCGATCCACTCCGCAATCAGGTCACGTTCCGCGAGGTGGGCAGCCGCTACCTTCCGCGCCTTGGCGATTGAGGCCTTTGGATCGAGAAACACCAACACTGACGGGCCCGCTCCGCTGAGAGCTGCACCCAGAATTCCCGCCTTTCCTTTCAGTTCCTGAAGCGCGGGCAGCAACGGACAAAGCGGCGCTCGATACGGTTGGTGCATTCTATCTTCCAGCGCAGCCGCTAGGAAGTCTGGTCGGCCTTGCGTGAACGCGGCCAGCAGCAGCATGGAGTTCTGGATATTCACCACAGCATCGGCCCGCGAGTACTGGGCGGGAAGCGCCGCTCGCGCCTTCTCCGTAGAAAGCGGCTGGTCCGGGATCGCCAACAAGAGCGGCCACTTCCCTTTTGGACGAATATTAGCGACTTGCGCGCCCGCTTCATCGGACATCCGCGCGACCGTCAGTCCACCCATCCAGCAGGCCGATGCATTGTCCGGATGATGCTCCCGGCGCGAAGCTTCGCCGATGATCTCTGTGTCGGTCCAGCACAAGCCACCAAACCGATTCGCGAGTGCGATCCCGGCCAGTCGCGCGGCTGCCGATGATCCGCAACCCTTTCCAATTGGGATCTCATTCGCAATGTGCAGCTCGAGGGGAATCACTTTCCGCTTCGCGGATTCGAGCACCTCGCAATACGTCTCGAGAATCAGGTGGTTCTCGATGTTGCCGCATATTTCCTCATCGCGGCCCCTTGCGACAATCGAAAACTCGTCTGTGCGCTTAGCGACAATTCTGATATAGAAATCCATTGCCAACGCGGCGGCATCGAAGGCTGGGCCCAGGTTCGCGGATGTCGCGGGTAGTGACAGGACGAACCTTGCACTGGATGTCTTGCGCATGATTAGGAACGCTCCGCCTGTTCGAGCGTGCGGAGCACCGCATCCAGCTTGGCGTCGAGGACAATCGGCGGATGGCGCAGCGGCTTTAACTCGGCTTTTATCGCCTCATCGTCCCCAAACATTTCACCGCGATGGAAGTCGATGGTGTAGTCCGGATCTTTCAGCAGGTTCCCCGTGAGCACGAGCACCACGGTCTCGTCCGCCTTCACGAAACCTTGCTTCAGCATTTTCTTGAGTCCCGCGAGCGTGACCGCAGACGCCGGCTCGCACCCAATGCCTTCGGCGCCGATCTCGGCCTTGGCCTGAGCAATTTCGACTTCACTCACTTCTTCGCACGCGCCGCCGGTCGCCTCGAGGACGTGTGCGGCTTTCTTCCACGACGCGGGATTTCCGATTCGAATCGCCGTCGCGCGCGTCTCGGCGGGGACGCTGATCAACCGCTTGCCTTTGGCTTCGCGCAGGGTGCGCACCAGCGCGTTCGCCCCTTCTGCCTGGATCACCGATAGTTTCGGTAATCGCGAGATCAATCCCAGATCGCGCATCTCCAACAGCGCTTTGCCGATAGCCGAACTATTTCCCAGATTTCCTCCCGGAACAATAATGTGATCCGGAGGATCCCACTCGAATTGCTCCATCAACTCAATCGCCAGCGTCTTCTGACCTTCCAGACGGAATGGATTGATCGAATTCAATTGATAGACCGGGGCGTTGCGAACCAGTTCCTGCAGCAGCTTCAAGCAACCGTCAAAGTCGGTGCGCAGTTGGCAGGTGACCGCGCCATAATCGAGTGCCTGCGAAAGCTTGCTCCAGGAAATCTTCCCTTCTGGAACCAGCACCAGGCTGCGCATTCCTCCGCGCGCGGCATAAGCTGCCATGGAAGCCGACGTGTTTCCAGTCGAAGCGCAGGCCACCCAGTGGAAGCCGGCCCGGCGAGCGAACGTTGCCGCTACCGTCATGCCCGTGTCTTTGAAAGATCCCGTGGGGTTCATCCCTTGATGCTTGGCAAACAGCCGCAGCACTCCCGTGATGCGGGCACATTGTGGAAGACCATACACCGGTGTATTGCCTTCCTGAAGCGTGACTACCTCTTCCGCCTTCTCCAGCAGAGGGAGTACATCGCGGAAGCGCCAGACCCCGCTGAGATCGACCGCGCTCGATGAGACCTTGCGGTCCTGCCAGATGAATTTCACTTGCGCTGCATCCGGCCTGGCATCTTTCCAGTATGGGTATGTAATTTCCAGCAAATCTCCGCAATCGGCGCAGCGAAAATCCTGCCCGGCCGCGTCGCTCATATGCCCGCAGCCGATGCATCGGAATTGGAAATTCGATTGACGCAAACCAGGATCGGACGTGGACGTGGAAGACATGCGGTCGATCTACTTTTCGTCCTTGCGCAAGTATTGGTCGGTCTTGTTGATCCAGTCGGCGCGCGGCGGTGTGAACACGTCCAGATCCACGGTATATTCGAGCGCCTCGGCCTTATGCGGCATATTCGACGGGATGCACAGCACCTCGCCCGCATGAACCACGATCTCTTTTCCGTCGATCCAGAACTTCAAAGCGCCTTCGACAATGTAGGTCAGTTGCTCGTTGGGATGACTGTGCTCGGGCACGATGCATCCTTTATCGAGCAACACGCGCGCGAGCATGATTTCCTGCCCAACGACGAATTGACGTTTCAGCAGCGGGTTCATGTCCTCGAGCGGAATCGTATGCCACGGAATGTACTGCAGCGCAGCGGGAGGAGCGGCGGGTGCAGTCGCGGGTTTGGCGCCCGCACGCTCGCCACGGACCTTTGATCTCGATTTCGTTTTCGACTTTGCTTTTGTGCGCGAGATAGACTTCGAGTTACGTTTCGATTTTGGCATAAGCTTTGTGGGTTCGGTGTTCCAGTTGTTGCCGATTAAGACCCCTCCAGTATCCGGATATCTCGCTCAGCGGCTCCTTCGAGAATTTTCCGAGCTGCCTGGTATCCGGGGCTCTCAAAAGTGGCGACCGCACTCTGCACAGAATCGAATTCGATCACCACCGTCCTCTGGTCCAAGCCCGCCTCATATGTCTTCACCGGCGTGCCGCGCGCGATGAACCGGCCTCCTCCAGCCCGGATTGCAGGAGTCGCCAGTTTGGCATATTCGGCCAATGCAGCCGGGTTTGAAACTGAGCGGTAGAACGCGATCCAGTATCCTTTGGCCATCTTAGAATCCTATTAGTGCACTCTACCGCCATAAAGCTTTACGGCGGTGTCGTGCAGGAATGCGTGCGCCAACTCCAGCGCGCGAGTCTCTGAGATCTCACCTTCGGAAATCATCTCGGCAAGGGCCGCAGCCAGCGCAGTACGCGACGAATATGCACCCAGCCAATAGCTCTCTTCCGCGCCTAACACTTGATTGTACGGGAAGCAATCTGTGCCAAAGGTGATTTTGTCGGGGAAGGTTTCCAGCCACATCTTCAGCGTGTCTTTGAAGGCGGAAGGATACTGCGCCAGTTCCCCGAATGAAGAATCGAGATAGACATTCTTCATCGCGGCCAGCCAGATCGCCTCTCGTTCCAGCGGATATCCACCATGAATCATCACGAATGTTGTCGAAGCATAACGCGGATCGCGCAGAACACTTTCCAGATTCATGATGTTGCTCTGCGAAAGATTGAAGTAATCGCCGATGCCGACCGCGGTATGAATATGCACTGGCAGATGCAGGCGTCCGCCTTCCTGAATCAGGTAGCGAAAGATAAAGTCCTGGAAGGTGCGATATTCCTTCTCCGTCGGAATGCCCCCACTGACGAAGCGCTGGTAGATATCTTCGGCCTGCGCCGAACTGGGATCGCCGAAAGTCGTGGGACGGAAGTAGGCAACTTCGAACTTCATCGCAATTCCGCCGCGCTTGGAATTATCTTCCAGCGTGCGGCTGATGAAGTTCAGGTAGTCAGCGAAAGAAGTCGGCAGTTTGCTGACGTTCTCCTGCTGCCTCCAGCGATGCAGCATCTTTTCCTGCAGTGGAATGTAGACGCCCTCGTCGGGATTGCGCCCCGTCTCTCGCTGATTGTTGAACGGCCACATAAAGGAGTCAGCGAAGAAGACCCACGGAAAACGCTTGGCATCGAGGTAGTCCGGCATCATGGCGCGATTCGCAACCGAACTCTCGGTGTTGATTTTGTCGAGAATCGAATCGAAGTACGCGGTGCCCGTCAGTTGCTTCTTCAACTCGTTCTTTTTGTCGAGCAGCCACTTGGAGTGGTCGGGCGAGAGATCGTTGTAGGGATATCCGAATAGCGCCTTTGCGGCAGCGGCGAGTTCTGGATTGTCGTCGCGAGTGCGCAGCGCTTCGCTGGCATTCGGAGGTGCGGCCATCGCGTCCACGTCAGGATCGTCGGCGAATCCGGGATGCGCATGATGGTCGAAAGCCGGGATCTTCTGGATCTGCGGCAACAGCCGCTGATAGATCTGCTGGACATCGCCGCTGGGAAACGGACGTGCCTGCGCGGCACACAATGTACTCAATGACAAAAGAAGGATAGATCGAACTGCATTTCGCATGGAGATGCCTCGACACAACTTCACAATCTGGGGCTGCTTGCTCCGCTTGTTTATCGGACGGCGGTTGCTTGCCACGCTGAAGACACTTTCTGTATCCGTTCGACTGCCTCTCGCAATGTTTCCATCGACGACGCGAACGAAAAACGGATGAAGTCCTTGCCGTTCGGACCAAACGCCGCGCCAGGAATCGCAGCAACTCCGGCTTCTTCCAGCAGAATCCGGCATAACTCTTCGGCTGTGATGCCAGTACCTGTGATGTCGACCCAGGCATAAAATGCGCCTTCCGGCGCCTGTATGCGGAACCCAGGCACTCGATTCAGATCGCGTGCAAACTGCTCGCGACGGCGCGCAAATTCGCCGACCATCCGTGGCGTAGTGCCCTCACGGTCGCGCAGGGCCTCGATCGCAGCATATTGCGTGAATTCCGCGGTACACGTGTACGTGTTCACGACCATCAAGTTCAGCGCTGGCATGACTTCCGGCGGAGCAATGGTATATCCCAGGCGCCATCCCGTCATGGCGAAGCTTTTGGAAAATCCGTCGATAATCAGCGTGCGCTCTTTCATCCCGGGATAGCGCAGCATCGACAGATATTCGCCACCGTAAATAATGCGCGCGTAGATTTCATCCGAGAGTACCCAGAGGTCGTGTTTGACCGCGAGTTCGGCGAGCGCTCGCTGTACTTCGTCGGTGTAGACAGTTCCCGTCGGGTTACCCGGCGAGTTCGTCAGCAGCATGCGCGTGCGCGGTGTAATCTTCGACGCGATTTCGTCGGGATCGGGCTGCAGCTTGTTCTTCGCCGATAGCGTGAACGGCACCGGCACTGCTCCCAAACCCAGCGTGATCGAGGCGTAGCCAGGAAATCCCGGATCAGGATAGAGCACCTCATCACCCGGTTCGAGCAGGGCCATCATCGATTGAAAGAGGGCGAGCTTGCATCCCGGAGCAATGACGATGTTATCGGCCGAAACCTGAATGCTCCGAGTGCGATCGAGATAGGCCGCGATCTCTTGCCGGAGCGCCGGAACGCCAATCACGTTGCAGTAGCGGTCTTTGCCGTCGCTCAGCGCCTGCGCCGCCGCATCAATCACCGATTGTCCAGGATGGAAATCGGGTTCACCAAGTTCAAGGTGAATGATGGAGCGGCCCTGCCCTTCCAGTTCCTTCGCGCGCGCGAAGACCGACAGTGCTCCTTCGCCGCTCATAACCGACATTCGTGATGCTATGGATCGCATGAATCTCCTGTGAGCTTCGAGCTATGAGCTACGAGAAAATCAACGAAGTCTTGCGGTTTAAAGCTCATGTCTCGAAGCTCGTAGCTCTTGGCTCGAAGCTTAGAGCCCTTTATACATTCCGCCGTCGACCAGGACAGTCTGGCCCGTGATATACGACGCGCGCTCCGACGCCAGCCAGACAATCGTCTCGGCCAACTCGCGCGGCTCGCCTAGACGCTTCAGCGGAGCCTCGGCGGCCCAGCCATCCAGGAACTCCTGCTCTGGCTTGCCGGTTGTTGCTGATCGTGCTTTTGCGAGTTCCTTCAGGCGATCAGTCGCTGTGAACCCGGGACCAACGTTGTTGACCAGGATTCCGTCTTTGCCGAATTCATTGGCAAGGCTCTTCACCAGTCCCACCACAGCTGCGCGCACCGCGTTCGAGAGCACGAGATCTGTGACCGGCTGCTTGGTCGTGATCGAGGTGATGGTGATGATGCGTCCCCACTTCTTGCGCTGCATGTGCGGGATCACTTCGCGGGCGAAATAGACGGTACTGAGAAAGTTGGCATCGATCGCCTTCTGCCAGTCTTCGAGCGATGCAGCAAGGAATCCTTTGGCGGGCGGGCCTCCAGCATTGGTGACGCAGATGTCGATGCCGCCAAACTTCGATGCGAGGTCCGCGACGAATCGCGAGACAGCAGCGGGATCCGTCACGTCAAAAGCTTCCGCGAGAACGTCTGCACCGTGTTGCTTGCGGATCCTGTCTGCGCCGCTGTTCAACGCCTCTTTATTGCGGGCGCACATGGCGACGCGGCATCCTTCGGCGGCAAAGGCCTCGGCTGTGGCAAGGCCGATCCCCTGACTGGATGCGGCAACCAGCGCGACACGACCTTTGAGTCCAAGATCCATAGTTGGGTGATTATAGTTGGGCGAATTCGGCATTATAAATGGTGGCGGACGAATATGGATGCGAGGCAAACGCGCGATTATTGCGTGGCAAAAGACGCGACGCCTCGCGGCCTCGCCCAGATCCTTCGGCACGCCAAAGACGCGAGCCTCAGGATGACAAGACTGTTTTGCTTGCGGGTGCGAGACTGCGCCGTTAGTCTGGAACGGTGAGGAAGCTATGAAACAGCGCAATCGACGTCCGGAGACAGCTGCCGTGCGCGGCGCCGCCGATCTCCAGAAAAAGAACGGCCCGGTCGCACCGGAAATTTACCAGACTTCTACGTTCGAGGTCGTCGATAACGACGAGCAGATTCGCGTAACGTCCACCGACCGCTACTACACGCGGTGGGGAAATCCGACGATCACGCTGGCCGAGCAGACCGTGGCAGCGATCGAAGGCACAGACGGAGCGCGGGTATTTGCGTCGGGCATGGGTGCGATTACGACCACGATTCTGGCGCTGCTCAAGGCTGGGGACAATATCGTCGCGCAACGGGACATTTACGGCGGCGTGACCAAGTTCCTTTCCGAGTGGCTGCCGAAGTTCGGGATTGAGACAACGTTCGTCGATACGAATGACTCCGAGCAGCATGCGCGGGCGATTCGTCTGAATACAAAGATGCTTTACCTGGAGTCGCCGACGAACCCTTCGTTGCGCGTGGTCGACATGAAGAAGGCGTCGGCTCTAGCGAAGACACACGGACTGATCAGCATGATCGATAGCACATTTGGCACGCCGATCAACCAGCATCCCGCAAAGTACGGAATCGATCTGGTGATGCACTCGGGGACAAAATACCTCAGCGGACATGCGGATCTGACTTGCGGAGTGGTCAGCGGGCGGCGTGACCTGATCGACCGAATCGACGAAAGCCGTAAGACGCTGGGGAACTGCATGGATCCGCACGCGGCGTGGCTGCTGATCCGCGGACTGAAGACGCTGGCGGTGCGAGTGGCGCGGCAAAACGAGAACGCGCTGCGGGTCGCCGAGTTTCTCGAAGGGCACGCGAAGGTGCGGCGAGTGCACTACCCGTGGCTGAAGAGCCATCCGGAATATGCGGTCGCCCGCGAGCAGATGTCGGGCGGCAGCGGCATGGTGACGTTCGAGGTCGAAGGCACAGGTGAAGATGCGAGGCGCGTGAGCGAGGCGATGCGTCTGTTCACCTTGGCGACGAGCCTGGGAGGAGTGGAGTCGCTGGTATCGATTCCGGTGCTGACGTCGCACGCGATGATTTCGGCTGAACAGCGCGCGAAAATGGGCGTCACCGCGCAGATGGTGCGGCTATCGGTGGGAATCGAAGCGGTCGAGGATCAGATTGAAGACCTGGAGCGGGCACTGGAAGTGGTCGGGGCGAGAGTTAAGGTCGCAGTTGGATCTCGGTCCATTTGAAGAAAAGCGCTCACCGCGGAGAACGCAGAGGACGCAGAGGACGCAGAGTACGCAGAGAAGAATTTAGTCAAAATGCTGTTTTCCCGAAATGGGAATTGCCGCTTGGCCCGGGTATCCCCCCTCCCCCTCGGATCTCTGGAATCAGTCATTTAGAGAGAAATCGAAAAGTAATCTATTACTTTCAATCAGTTACGGGCAAAATCTTGAGCCATCAAGAGTTAGATCCTTCGCTTCGCTCAGGATTTCGGCGGTCGGCTCAAACGCCCGCCAAACGCCTCAACTTAGGTGCAAAATCTTGCTTTCAAAGGACTTAGCACGGGAGGCCTCCCTTGTTGCCCCGAACCGCTCTGGTCGTCGCACGCCATTGCCTCGACGATGATGAAGCAAGTCAAGCCGTACAGACAAGGTCAGATGTCACATCGCCCTGTGGAAAATAGCACCAATCCCCTTTCGCTTGGGCTGAGCGACACAAAGATTTCTGGAATGCTACGAGGTGTTCGGGCAAACCCCTGAAGGTGTGACTTGTTTTCGCTCGCAGCGGTAGCGCTGAAGGGCTACCGCGATACAAACCTTCTCGCTGCTGATCCGAAACGGTCACGCGCTGATGCGAAGCTTCGACTCAGTAGCAACCTTTTCGCCATCCTGAGGTGGACTCGCGTCAACAAAAAAACCGGCCTCTTGCGAGGCCGGGTTTTCTACGTGGGTCGTTGATGGTTAGAAGAGGAACTTCAAGCTCAATTGCATGACTCGGGCTAAGTGTGCGCTGCTGATCTGGCCAAAGCTGGAGCCACCGGGCCCGATGCAGTTCCCCGCTGTTCCGCCGGCAGGCATGAGGCAAGACATACCGACGGTCTGGTTTGTGCCGGAGTTGTTAGCAATATAGAACTGCGGGTGGTTGAAGATATTGAAAGCCTCAGCGCGGAACTCAAGCGCCGTGCTCTCCTTGATCGCGAAGTGCTTAAAGATTCCCATATCGAAGTTGATGCGATTGGGATTGCGGGCGTCGGAACGTCCAGCATCTCCAAAGGTAAGCCCTTGGGGCAGCGTGAAGGCCGCCGGGTTAAAGGCAAATTTGGAGAAGCTCGGGGAAGAACGTTGATCCGCCGGTGGAAGCGTCGACACAGAGTTCCCAGTGCGATCGGGGAACGATCCTGTGCCGGTAGCGTTGCCAACGCCGGCGTTGTCGCCGTACAAGGTTGCGTTGGTAATCGTCAGAGGAATTCCAGTCGAGAAGGAACTGATGCCAGACCACTCCCAGCCGCCAAGGAGAGAATGCGAGAGACCCGGCTTTTTGAAGAAGGGCAGGTCGTAGACCCAGCTGACATTCAGCATGTGGCGCTGGTCGAAGTTGGAGCTGCCGCGAGTGAGGCTCGGGTCGTAAGAGTTGACGAATGTTGTGTCATAGCGATCGGAAGCGTCGTCAATGGAGTGGCTATAGGTGTATGCCACACTCAAGTTCAATGCTCCGACGCTTCGCCGGCCTGCAACCTGCAGAGCGTTGTAATTGGAATTGGCCTGGTTCTCCAGCCGTGTGATCGTGTGGAGGCCAAGGAACGGGCGGAAGAAGTCCGCGTTTGTGCCGCAGGCCACGTTCAGGCTTATAGCGGCCTGTCCGGTGACGGCGACTCCGCTGGGCGTTGTCATGGTTCCGCAGTCGTCATGGAGAGGATTGCCGCTAGCGTCGAATCCGCCGCCGATCGGCTCGCCTGGCTTGTACGGGTTCGCGCTGGCGGGTACCGGATAGAGCTGATTGAGATCACGCTGCAGCCCCAAGTGGGTCCCCTTGCTACCCACGTACGACATGGTGATGACGGTATGGCTTGGCAGTTCATGCTGAATGTCCAGGTGCCACTGCTGCATGTACGGCCAGATTGCCTTGGTGGGAATCGAGTAGAAGCTGAACGGGAAGCTCGGAGACAGCGTTCCGGTCGATGCGCCGATACCGTTATAACCCTGAACATTGGTCTGGGTCGCGGTCTGAATGAGAGGTGAGGTCTGCCCTTCCATTCCTTCGGTGTCGGCCTCGTTTCCATTAGCGTGCTCATAGAACATGCCATAGCCGCCGCGGAGTGCCGTCTTGCCGTTGCCGAATACGTCGTAGGCAAAGCCGACTCGCGGAGCAGGATTGAAGAGATGACCCTTGAGGCAGCCGGGGTTGGAGTTGCCGGCCACAACAGTATTTGCGAATCCTTCAAAGTTGTAAGTTCCCCCCGGCCCACCGCACTGTTCGAGACCAAGCAGCGGGTTCCCGACAGCCGGAATCAGTGAGCCATCAGCAGCCAGTTTAGGAGCGGTGGCGGCGTTGGCCGCAAATACCCCCGGATCCCAATTGTAGGCATGGTGATAACGGTCGCGATAGGTCCCGAACAAGCTGATCCGCAACCCAAGGTTTAGGGTGAGGCGATCGGTCACACGCCAGTCATCCTGGAAATAAGGCTCTACGATCTTGTAACGGTTATAGAACTTCAACTGGTTGCTGCCCTGGGCAAAACTGTTAATGTTGCCCATGAGGAAATCGGCGAACGCATTGCCAGTTCCGAGAGGCTTCCCGCCCACGACGACGCTGCTGGAGACTTTGGAGAAGGTGAGCGCGCCATTCACCTGCACGCTGCTTAACTCATTCTTCTGAGCCGCGACGAAATAGGCTCCCATGGTCAGATTGTGGCGTCCGAGAATTTTGGTCAAGTTGTCGCGATAAGTGTACGTGGGGTTAGAGTTGTAAGGACCCTCGGGCCAGATTCCTTCTGGATCTTGTCCGAATCCCGCCCCGCCTGGGCAATATCCGCAGGAGCTGGTGTATACGTTGGTCCCGCCCCCAATGACGATAGCTGGGAGCTTTCCACCCGCACCGTTGTTGTAGAGATAGCCTTGTGAGTAGCCGGCCGGAAGTGCGTAATAACCCACGGATTTGAACGAGATGTGGTCCGTCGTATAGCTAGCCACGAACTCGTTCAGCAATGTCGGCGAGATGGTGCTAGTCAAGCGGGCAACGACGCTGACGCCGGGGCCGGTGAAGAACGTTTGGGATGTCGGGAAGCTTGTGTTATCCCAGATGGGGCCCGGCTCCAGAGTCGTCCAAGAATCATGGATATAGCGGAACGTCAAACGCTCGTGCTCGGTGATGTTGTGATCGACACGAACTAATTCCTCGCGCCAGTTTGTCGGCAGGCTCGTATTCTTGTTGTAGATAGACTGGGCCGGAGCGTCCTTGGTACCCACTGGAATCAAGGGCAGAAGTGCCTGTGCCTGCGGTGTCACGGGCACCTTGTTGCCGGGGAAAGGCAGGCCGGTTGCCGGGTTGGTGGGGCAGTCTGCGTTCGGACTGGAAGATGCGGTTGTGTTCGGACAGACGTCGCTGAAGTCACCATTGCGCTCGGCGCTGTAGGGCACTTGCACGTTGAAGGCATTCGGAACGCGATCGCGCCGCCATTCCTGGGACCAGAAGAAGAAGGTCTTCTGCTTGTTGACGTTGTACACGTGAGGGATGTAAACGGGTCCACCGACGGTATATCCGAAATCGTTTTTCTTGTATGGTGGAACCACACCGGAGCCGCCAGCCCCAACGCTATTGAAGTAGTTCTGCGCGTTGAACAGATCATTGCGCACAAACTCATAAGCGTCGCCGTGGAATGCGCGGGTTCCGCTCTTGGTCTCGACTTCGACGGTGCCGGATCCGTTGCGGCCATACTGCGCGCCGTAGTTCGAAGTCAGCACTTTGAATTCTGCAATGGCATCGACGCTGGGGTAGACGTTCAGCGTTCCGTTACTGCCATTATCCATGTTGTCCCCGCCGTCGAGTTCCCAATTGTTGTACTCGGTGCGGCCACCATTCATCGAGAATGAGACACTGCCGTTGATGCCGACGGTGCCCTCTTCCTGGCCGGTCTGGTTGCTCACGCCGGGTACGAGCGAGACCAAGCTCGTAAAGTTACGGCCATTGAGTTCGAGTTGCGTGATTTCCTTTCCAGTAACGACTCCGGCGAGCTCGGAGGACTGAGTCTCAACCTGGGCGACATTAGTTCCTTCGACGACCACTTCCGTAGTCGCGGCGCCGACTTCGAGCGTGATATCGACGCGGGCCTTTTGCGCGACGTCGAGCACGATGCCTTTTGCCTGGTACTTCTTAAATCCGGCAGCAGTTACGGCGACGTCGTACTTGCCCGGCGGGAGGGACGCCTGGTTGTAGTCGCCGCTGGAGTTGGTATCCATCTGACGGCTGATGCCTTGATCCGAGTTGGAGATGATGACGTTTGCCCCGGCAATGGCGGCTCCGGAGGAATCTTTCACCGTACCAGTGATGGAGCCGTTGGTTTGGGCCCAACCGGCTGCGCAAAGCATGAGGACCAGGACGATCCCTAAGAACACACGAGAAGATTTCATGTTGACGTTCTCCCGATGCGCGGACCTGTCCGCGCTGGTTGAATACGGCTGAGCCGTACATACTACGAACTTCGCGGTTCGAGCAGTTCGGACCGAGAGCACTTTGGATATACCAATCCCGTAGAGGCGAGACCCTGGACGGGCTATTAAAACGTATGAATAGTGCTTTTATACGATCTCGACTGTCAAGAAAAAAACGAAACAGAACCGGACCGTAAACGTTTACTGTGTACAAAATTTGATGCGCAGTGTAAAAGAAGCCTCGCGAGGATCAAACCAGGTTGCGGGTGGACTCGCGCACGACCAGTTCGGGGGCGACTTTACGATGAGTGGCGCCGATTTCACGCTTTTCGAGCACGGCGTTAATGCCATCGACCACAATGCCGACGGCAGAGGTGCCCATGGCTTCCATCGGCTGACGAACAGTGGTGAGAGATGGACTGTAAATGGCCGAAGTGGAGACGTCGTCGAAGCCGATGACAGAGCATTGCTCGGGCACGCGGATACCCGCCTTGTTGAGTGCACGGATGGCGCCGAAGGCACTCATGTCGTCAAAAGCGAGCAAGGCGCTGAACTGACGCTTGGTGTGGAGCAGATCTTCGGTGAGTTTGTATCCCCACTCGAAGCTGGCGAGCGGATCGCGGGATTCGGGCATATCGACGACCAAACGGTTGTCGAGTTCGAGTCCGCATTGTTTGGCGCAGTTGCGGATGCCACGCCAGCGGGGCGAACTGTCGGTGAGGGCCTTCGGTCCGCGAATGAATGCAATCTTGCGGTGACCGAGAGAGTGGAGATGTTCGAGTGCGAGGTGACCTCCGACTTCGTTGTCGACAATGATGGAGCTGATGGAGTCGGTTTTGAGCTCGCATCCGATCATGGCGGTGGGAATGCTGCTTTTTTCGAGGTCACCGAGAAGGTTGATATCGAGGAAAACCCAGTTAGCGATAACGATGAGAGCCTCAATGCGGCGATCGAGCAACATTTCCAGATAGCGCTCGAAGCGGCTGCCCTCGTTGTGAACATCGGTGAGGATGGGCAGGTACGAGGCCTGGTAGAGAGTGTTCTCAATGCCGCGGAGGATCAAGGTGCAGAAGGGGTCGGTCATGTCGAAGACCATGACGCCGACGGTGTGGCTGCGTTTGCTGCGCAAGGAGCGGGCAAACTGGTTAGGCCGGTATCCGAGCTTCTGGGCGGCGCGCTCGATGCGCTTTTTGGTGACAGCGGGGATATAGCGCGCCAGGGGGGCGTTGTTCAGGACGATAGAGACGGTGGTCGAGGAGAATCCGCTTTCCTTGGCCACGTCGCGAATGGTCACCATAGACAGGTCTTACAGTTCAACCTTCAGAGTTCCAAGCTTAAAGTTGGGTCGCTCCGTTGGAAACTCCCAAGTTTACAGAAAGGTACGCCGATTCGTTCGATGCATCGCTTGAAATCAAGCGAGCACTGGCGGACACTACAGCAGAGAGCGATGTCAGTGTCAAGCGCACGGATCACGTTGAATATTTTCGCGATATTTCTGGTGGTGAGCACGGCGTGGAGTTTAGCCGCGCAATCGGCTCCCGATGCGGCTGGAGGAGCTACGGGTTTGAGGGCTGGCGCTCCGGCACAGATTTTTCAGCGGGGACAGGATGCCTTAAAGAGTGGACGCCTGGATGAGGCGGAGCGGGACTTCGGCGAGGTGGCGAAGATCGATCCGAAATCGGGCGCCGCATATGCGAATCTGGGCGTCGTGTACATGCGGCGGAAGCAGTGGTCGAAGGCGCTGCGGGAACTGCAACAGGCCGAAAAGCTGATGCCGGAGGTGCCTGGGATCCGGCTTAATGTGGGGCTGGCCTACTACCGTCAGAATGAATTTTTGAAGGCAATCCCTGAGTTCGAGTGGGTCGTGCGAGCGCAGCCGGACGCGCTGCAGCCCCGTTATCTGCTGGGGCTGTGCTATTTCTTCGCGGAACGATGGTCGGATGCGACGCAAATGCTGGAGCCGCTCTGGGGGCAAGAGTCGGCGCAACTTCCTTATTTATATGTGCTTTCGAACGCGGCACACCGGGCCGGAAACACGGAATTGGACCAGCGAGCGGCCGAACAGCTTACGAAATTGGGCGATGGCTCACCTGAATACCATCTTTTTGCCGGGAAATACTATCTAAACCGAGGCGAATACGATCCGGCGATGAAGGAGTTTGAGGCGGCAGCGAAGGGAAATCCGAAGTTGCCCTTCGTGCACTTCAATCTGGGGATGGTGCATTTGAAGAAACAGGAATATTCACAAGCCCGGGAAGAGTTTCTGAAGGACGCCGCGATCGAGCCCGATGTTGCTCTGAACTATGAGGAGATCGGGAATGCGTATTGGTTGACGGAAGATGATGCGAATGCGGAGAAGAGCTATCGCGAGGCGCTGCACAGGGATCCGCGGCTGGTCGATTCAATGCTAGGGCTGGCGAAGATCTATCAGAAACGGGGGCAGTATGCGGCGGCGCTGGCGGAGACCGACGCTGCACTGAAGGTCGATCCCGACCGCACGGACGCGCATTATTTGCGTGGACAGGCCCTGCTGCGCCTCGGACGCAAGGCGGAGGCGAAGAAAGAAATCACGGCGGCAGCGGGCAGAGCAGAGCAGCAGAACATCCCGGTACCGTCGCCGGAGCTATTGCAGGATCAGCAGTGACGACCAGCAGTGATAGACTTGCCCCGCCGCAAGTTTCTGCAACTCGTCAGGTAAATCGGTAGTTAGTCCAACCGCGAACGGTTCGCAAGTCCGCCAGGAGGAAGATCATGAAACGAACTCTTAAAATTGTGGGAATCATCATCGGAGTGCTGATTCTGATTGTGATCGCAATTCCCTTCCTAATTGATGCAAATACCTTCCGGCCGAAACTGGAAGCGGAGCTGACGGAAGCGCTGGGTCGGCAGGTAAAGGTAGGCAATCTGTCGCTGTCCCTGTTTACGGGCGGAGTGGCGGCGGACAATATTTCGATCGCGGATGATCCGCAGTTCAGTCAGTCTCCGTTTGTGGAGGCGAAATCGTTGCGCGTGGGAGTGGAACTGATTCCGCTGATTTTTTCGAAGACGCTGAATGTGACGGACCTGACCCTGAGCCAGCCCGAGATCAACCTGGTGAAATCGGAGAATGGAGAGAAGTGGAACTTCTCGAGCCTCGGAGGAAAGAATCCTTCGGCGCAGACGAAAGGTCAGCAAGCCTCGCCGAGCACGAAGGCAGAGCAGACGCCGAAAGAACAGCAAAAAGCGCAGGAGACTTCGGGGAGCAATCCGAATCTGTCCGTCGCGAAGCTGAACGTGAACGATGGGCGGCTCACCGTGTCGCAGGTCGGCAGTAGTACAAAACGTGTGTACGACAAAGTTGATATCGGAGTGCAAAACTTCTCGTTTACATCCTCCTTCCCTTTTCAGATGACGGCGAACACGCCATCCGGCGGAAACATGAAACTGGATGGACATGCCGGACCCATCGATGCGAATGACGCGGCTGAAACTCCTCTTCAAGCCAAGATCACGGTGCAGAACATGAATTTGGCCACGTCGGGATTTATCGATCCGGCAGCAGGGATTTCTGGTATCGCGGATCTGAACGGGACGGTAAATTCTAACGGACACGAGGCCAAGGTAGACGGGACGCTTAAAGCCACGAATCTACAGGTGGTGAAGAAGGGTTCGCCGGCGGGCAAACCGGTCGATGTGAAATTCGCCATCACGCATAATCTGGTGAAGCAGACCGGAGACATCAATAAGTGTGATATCGCCATGGGACAGGCCGTAGCCCATCTGACCGGCACGTATGACGTGCATGGAAAAGTGACGACTGTGAATATGAAACTGAACGGGCAGAACATGCCGGTTGACGATCTTGAAGCGATGCTTCCCGCTGTCGGTGTGATATTGCCCCCAAAGGCTACGCTGAAGGGCGGGCATCTGAACGTAGATGTCGCGACCTCTGGCCCTGTTGACAAATTGGTATCGACGGGAACCGTGAAGATGGAGAACACACAGTTGGCCGGTTTTAACCTGGGGCAAGAGATGTCGGCTATTTCGGCCCTGGGCGGAAAGAATACCGGCAACGACACCACCATTCAGAATTTCAGTTCTGACGTGAAGATGTCCCCGGCAGGGACAGAAGCAAACAACGTCAATCTGACTGTACCCGCCATCGGCGTGATGACGGGAGGTGGCACGGTGAGCCCGTCGGACCAACTTGCATTCAAAATGAAGGCGGAAGTCGGTGGGATGGGAATTCCGTTTGGCATTACAGGAACGACATCGGCCCCGAAATTCACTCCGGATGTGAAGGGCATCGCAGGCAGCTTGCTGCAGAACGCGCTGCAAGGCCAAGGTCAAGGAGCGAATGGCAACCAGCAGCAGAATCCCGTCAACAGCGTGATGGGATTGTTCAAGAAGAAGCAGCAGCCGAAGTAGGAGCTGTCACCTATTCGCTATTAGCTTTCGCATGGAAGGGCGGCGGTTGATCAGTTTCCTCGTCTGGGGAATCTGACCGCCTGCCGTCTCATGCGTGTGCTCAGCCAGCGTCCAGGGCCCGTCAGAAGGATACCTGTCAGTCTGTCCTCTTCATTCCAAAGCACAATTATTTTAATATGACGAAATCATGGGGGAAGTGAACCCGACCATCGTCCAAGGACTCAGCCGATATTCTATCGGCGAAAAGCTGCGAACTCTGCGGCTGCGAAAAAGTCTCGGGCTGGTGGAATTGGGCAAGCACACGGGCCTTTCGCCCGCACTGCTCTCGAAGCTGGAGCGAGGGAAGTTATTCCCCACCCTGCCCACACTGCTACGAATCTCGATGGTGTATGGGGTGGGCCTGGACTATTTTTTCACGGACGAACGCAAGCGGCGAGGAGTGAGTGTAATCCGGAAGGACGAGCGGGTGCGCTTCCCGGAAAAGCCTGGCGTGCAGGATGTGCCTTATTACTTTGAATGCCTCGACTACAAAGCAACCGAGCGCAAGCTGAGCGCTTACGTTGCGGAGTTCCAGGACTTCCCCGCGAAACCGCACCAGCATGCCGGGGTCGAGATCCTCTACGTCATAAAAGGGTCTCTGACGATCAAGATCGGCAGCGAAGAATTCCCGTTGGAACCAGAAGATGCGATCTACTTCGATTCGGCAGTGCAGCACAGCTACCGGAGACGCGGAGCGAAGCCCTGCGTTGGTCTGATCGTTACAGTCCCCTAACCTGTGGTGCACCACGCGGCGAAGCGATGCGAATGGAACGAGCGCTTCCTAGACATCACGATTTCTCAGCAGCTCCTAAAAGTACTCTCAACTATCGGCCGCTTTCGATCGCTGGAGTCCGTAATCTTCTTCCGGCAATTGTGCCCACTATGTTGTGGGTCAAAGATCCGCGCTGGCGGATGATAGGATGGATCACTCAATCGAGGTGATGCGAGTTGTGTATCGCATGATGGTGGACGAGGGCGCTTACGGTAAAATAGGGCGCAGACTCCCGCAGGCATAAGCAGGTTGATCGCTGACTTGACGTCAGAAGGCGAACTGTTGTGAGGGACGGCGGGCACCTTTTTTAAGATCCGAGGAATCGAAGGTAGTTGAAATACAACCCTTTCATGTCGAACTTCTTCATGTCGAGTGTCGGACGAACTGAATCCACATTGAAAACGAGGCTGGGGCGCGGTGCATACTCGGCGGGTTGCCTGCTCGCCGCCCTTTTGGTGATGGGAGCAGCAGCGCTCGGCCAAGGCACCTCGGAGTTTACGCTGCAGCCATCGGCGTTATCTCCGGCGGCGGTGGCGCCCGGAGGAGTTTCGTCGACCAATATCCAAATCGGATCGGTAAACGGTTTCACGGGCACGGTTTCGCTGGGCTGCCAGGTATCTTCGTCGATCGCGACGACCGACACACCCGTGTGCACAGTGAGTCCGACGGCGGTGTCAGCTCCGGGAAGTGCTACCGCCACGATCACCACCAAGGCAACGAGCACGAATACGCTATACACAATCGCGATCACGGGTACGGGCCCGACGACAACATACACGGCTCCGGCGCTGGACTTTACGGTGCTGGCGGTGGTTCCGCAGTTCACGATTACGATTCAAAGCTCCGTTTCACCGAGCAGTGTGCCTGCGGGCAGCGGCGCGCAGGGCGTGGTCAGCGTAACGGCAGCCAACGGTTATACGACACCACCAAAAGGTGGGATCACGCTGTCGTGTGGTTCCATAGCTCCTCTGGTGGCGATTGCACCTGTATGCTCGTTCACGTATACCACTGGGCCAACTCTGCAGATCACCAGTGGCACGACGGCCTTGGCTACCCTGACGATTAGCACGTACGGTCCGATTGTGACCGGCTCGCGAACACGTGAGCGAATCTTTTATGGACTGTGGCTGCCGATCCCCCTGCTAGGATTAGTTGGCGTGGGGGCAGCGACGGGTGGAAAGCGGGCACGAAAAGCTTTTGGCCTGCTGGCCATCTTCGTGGTGAGTGCATCTTTTCTGCTGATGCCCGCGTGCGGAAACACCACGAATCTAGTCTCGACGCCGAATGGCATCACTCCTGCGAACGCATATACATTCACCATCGTGGGCGTGGATTCGAACGGAGTGGTTTCTAGCAACGTCAGCTCGACCAATACCGGTCCCACTGTCAGCCTGACGGTGACCGCGCCTCCCAAGCACTAGGCTGCAAAGGTTACGATGCGGCGCGGCGAGTGGCGCGCTCAATCTCGGCGGCTTGGTGCATCAGCACATCGCGGAGCGAAACCAATCCCTTTAATTCTTTGCCATCCACGATAGGGAGATGGCGAAATCCAAATTCCCGCATGATGAAGAGGCATTCTTCGATGCTCTCCTCTGCCGGGACGGCACGCGGGTTGGCCGTCATGACCTCGGAAACTGCGGTAGTGCCAGGCGTGCGGCCGACGGCGACAACGCGGTTCATGATGTCGCGTTCGGAGAGAATGCCGATGAGGTCTCCATTGCGAAGAACGGGTACGGCGCCTACATTGTGCTCCATCATGTAGCGGGCGGCTTCAAGAACAGTGCGCGTGGATTCTACGGAATAGAGTCTGCGGTCTTTCACGAGATCGCGGAGGGTCGCCATGGTGACTCCTTGCGTGAAGAACTGAGGACAGGGCCAGCCCCACGGCT
>Ga0209168_10001122_pt1 | contig 21821 bp, 19 predicted proteins | sample Coa_R1_FD_187156 | JGI IMG/M metagenome (GOLD analysis project Ga0209168, IMG submission 187156) | Surface soil microbial communities from Centralia Pennsylvania, which are recovering from an underground coalmine fire - Coalmine... | ecosystem: Environmental > Terrestrial > Soil > Unclassified ...
GCTCTTTCTTTTCCTAATGCGCTGGCTAAGACCGGAACGGCTTCTTGTACTCATTCGCGACACGCTCCGGGCGATGGGTTCACTGTAGCTTTGTACCCTGGCGATGATCCGCAGGTTCTGCTGCTGGTGCGTGTTCACGGAGTTCCCGGAGCGCAGGCCGCCAAAACTGCCGGGCAGATGCTGCACAGGATTGAGGATTAGCCGAATGCGGAGAGACTGGCGATGGATCCGCCGACTGCCTATGTTCCTGGCGATCTGCATCGCGATTACACCCGGACCTCCCCTTGCCCAGAATGTCCGGGACACAGCGACTCGCTATGACGTTCGCATTGGCGTTCTCGGGCTTTTTCATCCGCGCGAATTCATCGTGCGAGCGATGGACGGCCACGCGCTTGTTCTGCACGCCGACGACCAGAGCGTGACGCTTGAGGCGAGTTCCGGACTGAATGTGGCGAACGTGACACTTACTGACTCGATAATTTCATTGAAAGCCGGCACTCGCGCCATTCTTGCCTCTAAAGCTACAGTGACGGACAGGAGCGGCGAACCGGTCGATTTCATTCTTGGCGTGCGCGGCAAAATTTCGCGCCATTATCGCGGGACGCTGGAAATCATGCCGTCTGGCCACCAGTTGATCGCGGTGATTACCATAGATCGTGAAACGGCGGTGGCTTCGATTGTGGCTGCGGAAAGCGCACCAGCCGCTCCCATCGAAGCGCTCAAGGCACAATCTGTCGCGGTTCGCTCGTATCTCGTCTCAAGCCGAGGGCGCCATACTGATTTTGATTTCTGCGATACAACGCACTGCCAATTTCTTCGCGAACCTCCGGCGCATGACAGTTCGGCCGCGCGCGCGACCGCCGCTACTGAAGGGCTCGTGCTGACTTACAACACGAAGCCATTCGCTGCCATGTACACGCGCAGTTGCAGTGGGCATACGCGAACTCCGGCGCAGGTGGGGTTGCGTGGGGGCATTTATCCTTATTACTCGGTGGAGTGCAAGCACTGTATCGCCCACCTGGCCCGATGGACAACTCGATTGTCTTCGGCTGATGCCGCGGGGTTGCAGAGTTCGGACGAGTCTGCGCGTTTGCACATCGCTCGCCGTCTAGGATGGAGTGCGGTTCCAAGCAACGACTTCGTCGAGAAGAAGATTGGGGACCAGATCGTTCTGCAAGGAAGCGGCTACGGACACGGAATTGGGCTCTGCCAAGCGGGGGCCAAGGCAATGGCCGCGGCTGGGGCTGGCTTTCTAGAGATTCTGAATCACTACTATCCGAACACCGAGATTATCCACTGGAAGGGCAATTTCCCTCTTCAATCGACCGCGGCCAAGTAGTCGGCTAATTCGATTTACTTCGAAAGAAATCCACGAATCGTCGACAAATTAGGTAACATAAGCAACAAGCCTCAAACCATTCCTATGCGACGACGTGAAGTCCTTCAAATTCTTGCTACAGGCGCTGGGTTGCAACTCGCTCCTTCGAAGCTGCTGATCTTTCTGCGGGAAGCGCGCGCCCTGATCGAAAACCATCAATCTCTACGCACATTAAACGCGCAGCAGGATGCCACGGTAAAAGCCATGACGGAGATGATCATTCCGCGCACTGATACTCCCGGCGCAACCGACGTCGGGGCCAGCGCGTTTATCGATCTCATGCTGACCGAGTGGTACGACGACGATGATCGCCAGCGCTTTCTGAAGGGCCTGGCAGATGTCGATTCACAGACAAGAGGTTTGTTTGGAAAGGATTTTGTCGACTGCGCGGCGGCTCAGCAAGCAGACATGCTCAGAGCACTCGGCGAGAAAATGATCGAAGAAGCGGCAGAGCAATCGCGAGTCGAGCACGAGTTCCCTGCCGATGCGAGTTTCTATCCCATGCTGCGGCGCCTGACGCTGACCGCTTATTACACATCCGAAGCGGGCGCCACGGATGAACTGCATTTCGAAATTATTCCCGGGCGGTTCGTCGGATGCCAGCCTGCGTCTCCAATTAAGGAGGTTCCGCAGCAAAAGTGAGCGAACAGACCTCTTACGACGCGATTGTGGTTGGCTCCGGTATCACCGGCGGCTGGGCAGCCAAAGAACTTACCGAGAAGGGACTGAAAACGCTTGTGCTGGAGGCCGGGCGGCCAATCGTTCCCGAGCAGGATTATGTCGAACACGTTCCGACATGGGAGGTGAAATTTCGAGGACTCGGCGACCGCAAGAAACAACTCGCGGACCAGCCGATTCAAAGCACCTGCTATGCGTGCGATGAATGGTCGTCGAAATTTTTCGTCAGCGACAAAGAAAATCCTTACACGACCGCGGAGGGCAAGCCATTCCGGTGGATTCGCGGACGGCAGGTCGGCGGGCGCTCGATCACGTGGGGACGCCAGAGTTACCGCTGGAGTGATCTTGATTTCGAAGCCAATCTTCGCGACGGCATTGCCGTGGACTGGCCGATCAGGTACGCGGACATCGCTCCATGGTACGACTATGTCGAGCAGTTCGCCGGCATTTCTGGCGAAGCGCTCGGGCTTCCACAATTGCCCGACAGCAAGTTCCTTCCTCCGATGGAATTGAACTGCAGCGAGAAACTAGTGCGGGAAAGGGTCGCGAAGCATTTCGGCGGGGAGCGCGTGCTGACGATTGGCCGCGCCGCGATTCTTACCAAAGATCTGAACGAGCGCGCGGCGTGCCACTACTGCGGCCCGTGCGAGCGCGGATGCATCACGCGGTCTTATTTCAACAGCATTAATGCTACGTTACCGGCTGCGGAGAAAACTGGCCGTCTGACGCTTCGGCCGTTCAGCGTTGCACACAGCGTCATTTTTGATTCCAAAACGCGCTGGGCCAAGGGCGTTCGTGTAATTGATGCCAACACGCGTGCGACGCTGGAGTTTCACGCGAAGGTTGTTTTTCTCTGTGCCTCAACTTTGGAATCGACGCGGCTGCTTTTAAATTCCTCCACTCCCGAATTTCCCAATGGCCTCGCGAATTCGAGCGGCGAACTGGGTCACAACGTGATGGATCACATTAAAGCCGGAGGCGCCGACGGTGTGATTCCCGGCAATGAAGATCGCGTTGAATTCGGTCGCCGCCCGAATGGCGTGTATATGCCGCGGTTTCGCAATGTGAAGTCGAAGCATCCAGATTTCCTGCGCGGATACGGATTTCAAGGCGGAGGCTACCGCGAAGGCTGGGAACGAGGCATTTCGCAAACTGGGTTCGGAGTGGACTTCAAGAATTCTCTGCGCGGTCCCGGCCCGTGGCGTTTCAGCTTCTACGGATTCGGCGAGTGTCTGCCCAGCCATGACAACTATGTCGAACTCGACAAAGAGAGAGTAGATGCATGGGGAATTCCGGCTCTTAAGATCCACTCTGCCTGGAGCAAGAACGAACTTGCGTTGCGCCACGACATGGCGATAACAGCCTCGGAAATGCTGGCTGCTGTCGGAGCCACCGACATTCGGCCGTTTGCGCTCGATGAGCCACCCGGATTCTCAATTCACGAGATGGGGACAGCACGGATGGGACGCGATCGGAAAACGTCGGTGCTCAATTCGTTCAACCAGGCGCACGATGTGAAGAATCTTTTCGTGACCGATGGTGGAGCTATGGTTTCCTCATCGTGTGTGAATCCGTCGTTGACTTATATGGCTCTGACGGCGCGGGCTTGTGATTATGCGGTGCAGCAGATGAAGAAGGGCGAAATATAGTGGCTAACCGGCGAGAGTTTGTGAAGCTGCTCTCGGTGTCGGTGGCGGCGTCTGCTTTTCCGCATTTGCTGGCGGCGAAAAAGAGGGCGAGCCATCTGCCGCTTGCCTTTTCGACGCTCGGCTGTCCGGCCTGGCAGTGGCCGAAGATATTGGAGTTTGCGCAGCAGCACGGGTTCGCCGCCATCGAGCTTCGAGGGTTGCTGGGAAACATGGATTTGCCCTCGAATCCTCTCTTTGCTGCCGATCGCATCGCGCAGACGAAGAGCGAGGTCCGCGCACATAAGCTCCACATTGCCTGCGTCAGCAGTTCGGCAAATCTGTACATGGAAGATCCGGAGAAGCACGCCAAGGAACTTTCCGAGGCGCGCCGATTCATCGATCTGGCTTCGGCGCTTGGCGCGCCTTATGTGCGCGTTTTTGGAGGCAAGGCAGCGAGCGACAACAATCCGGTGCCCGACGACAAGACGAAGGCTCGAGTGGCTACAGGACTGCATGAACTTGGCGACTATGCAGGCCCGCGCCGAGTCACTGTGATCCTGGAGTCTCATGATCACTTCACCTCGTCGGCGACGTTGAAGGATGTTCTGACAGCAGCGGACTCTCCTCATGTCGGCCTGCTGTGGGATGCGCATCATACATTCGCGACCTCGAACGAAGAGCCGGAATTCACGGTCGCTCAGCTAGGTCAGTGGATTCGCCACACGCATCTCAAAGATTCGGTGGGAACCGGAGAGGATCGCCAATACGTTCTGACCGGTCGAGGCAACGTGCCGATCGAGCGACAGATCAAGGCGCTGCAGTCCATCGGCTACAAGGGCTATTACTGCTTCGAATGGGAGAAAGTGTGGCATCCCGATCTCGAAGATCCGGAGATCGCGATTGCAGACTACGCCCGCGTTGTGGGCCAGTGCTCAGGAAACCGGCGCGCCTGCGGTCTAGACTGAGCTCGGAGCGGTATCGGAGAACGTCTCCGTCTTCGCATCCCAGTAGATTTTCCTGCCCGCCCAGTATGCTTCCGCAGCCATCATGCAGGCAACCGAGTGCGCGAATCCGTTGTGAACTGTTGCGTGCGGCTGCTGTCGCGAACGCATGCAATCGAACCAGTTGCCCATGTGCTCGAGCGTCAGATCGTCGATGCCCATGGGGGGCAGGCCTTTTTCTCCGGGCAGCAGAATGTATTCTGAATGTCTCTGTGCATCGATGTTGGCATTGTCCTCGTGCGTGCCTTTCTCCTCGACTAGCTGATACCGCGGGCTTCCCTCGCCGCCGATATTGATCAGCGTCGCTTTCTTACCCATGTAACGCGTGAAGCTCGGCGAGTCGTTGCCGAAGCTAGTGGAATAGCTGACGAGAAATCCTTTCGGATAATCCAGCAGCGTTTGGAACGTGTCGGCGTTCTCGCGGCCATCGTGCCAGGCGAAGACGCCTCCATGGGAGACGACGGACTTCGGATAATCGTCGTCCATGAACCAGTGCGTCAGATCGATGGCATGGCTCATCCACTGATCGGGAATACCGCTTGAGAACTCGCGGTAGAGCCGGAATTCGAAATAGCGTTGCGGATCGAATGGACGCATGGGCTTCGTCATAAGCCACGCCTTCCAATCCGTATCCTGTTCGCGGATCTCTTTTACCTGAGGACGCCCGCGCCAGCGTGGGCCGTGATAGTTCCAGACGATCTCGACTTTGCTGACATCCCCGAGGGCACCGCTTCGGGCGACTTTCTGTGCGGCGACCTGATACGGTTCGCTGCGATGCTGCGTGCCGACCTGCACGATCGTTTTCGCTTGAATCACCGCGTCGCGGGCGGCTTTGGCCTCGCTGAGAACGTTTCCCATGGGCTTCTCGACGTAGGCATCTTTCCCAGCCTCAGCGGCTATTTTCAGGATTGGCGAGTGCGAGTGCTCGGGTGTGGAAATGAGTACGCCGTCGACTTCTTTCATTGCCAGCAATTCTTCGGGATGCTGAACGGCGTGCGGCGTGCGGCCGTAATTCTTGCCGTTGGTGGCCGCGGCTTTCTCGCGATTAACCGTCCACAAATCACACACCGCGACCATCTCGACATTGTGGCTGGTCTTCAACCGTGACGCAATCTGGTCCAGATCGCCGCCGCGGCTACCGTTGCCAATGTGCCCGAGCGAAATTCGGTCGTTCGCACCGAGAATTCTTCCGTATGAAAATGCAGTCCGCGGCAGTACCACGGTTCCGGCGATCGCCGCTGCTGATTTTTCCAGAAAAGTACGGCGGTCCATCGAAGAGGAATCTCCCATGAATTGCTCCCGGTCGAGAAATAAGATTTAGGTACTGAACTACGCACAGCAAAACTTTCGAGCGAACTAGCTGACTTTTAGTCCATCCGGCACAAGCGGCAAAGCGCGGAGGCGCACTCCGGTCGCGTCAAAGATCGCATTAGCGATCGCGGGCGCAACTCCGATCAGCGGACATTCGCCTGCACCGACGGACGGGATATCTTTGCGGTCGAGTAAAACGATCTCAATCTCCGGCAAATCGGTGAACCGCGGCACGCGATACTGAGAGAGCCTGGAGTTCAGAATTCTTCCGTTGTCGAATTGAATGGCTTCGAAGAGCGCACCACCCAGGCCCTGTACGTTCGATCCCTCGAGCTGATTGCGCAGGCCGTCGGGATTGACAATCGCTCCACACTCGAAAGCTGTGACAAGCCGAACAACTTGCACGTCGCCGGTGCTGCGATCGACTTTCACTTCGGCGAATGTAGCGACGTTGCCCAACTTCTCGTAGCCGCCGCCCATGCCAAAGCCTTGTCCGGCGGACTTGCTCTTTCCCCAGGCGAATCGCTTCGCTGCGGCTTCGAACACTGCGCGGAGACGATCGTTCTTGAGATTTTTCAGACGGAATTCGAGGGAATCCATTTTCACCGCGTGCGCGAGTTCGTCCATGTGCGATTCGCGCGCGAAGTGGTTTGCAGTCGCAGCGAGCGCGCGGTATGAGCCTTGCCGCAACGGCGTGCGCACGGGATGAAAAACAATTCTTTGATTCGGAACTTCGTAGTAGGTGCGAATTCCCGCGGAGCCGGAATTGTAGTTGTGAAATTCCCAGGCGGTGATTGTGCCGTCGCTGCGGATGCCGCTGGTCACGTCAATCACGCCGGCTGGGCGGAAGTACGCCCAGGTGAATTCTTCTTCGCGCGTCCATACAACTTTCACCGGACGCTTCGCCGCGCGCGCCAACCGCGCTGCTTCGATCGCCGTCTCACCCGTGTGCTTGCCGCCGTATCCTGAACCCATGTCGGGCATGAAGACGCGAACTTGATCTTCCGGGAGGTGAAACGCTTCGGCGAGTTGGCCGCGAACGCCGAAGGGGCGTTGCGTTCCAGTCCAGACGGTGAGGTGATCGCCATCCCATTTTGCCAAAGCGGCGCGCGGTTCGAGGGGAACGTGCGCAATGTATTGCACCGTGTAGGTTTGCTGCAGTTTGTGATCGGCCGATGACAAGGCCTGGTCCACAGAACCCTGATCGAATCGATCGCCATCGCCGGTAGGATCAGTGCCTTCTTCGGTATTTTTTCTGAGATAGTCGAAGAGATCTTTGTTCGACGGCTGCGGATCTGATTTCCACTCAGCTTTCATCGATTCGACGGCGGCGGCCGCCAGCTCCGAACTCGGCGCGGCGACACCAATAAAGTTGCCGTCGTGGACGACAGTCACGCCCATCTGCTCGGCTTTCTGCGTGTCCAACGAGGTCAGGGTTGCGTTGAACGCCGCCGGACGCAGAACTTTGCCGTAGAGCATGCCAGGGAGAGTTTGGTCCGACGGGTAACGGTGGCCGCCCGTGACGAAGTCACGGATATCTATTTTGGGCGCGGAGCGTCCTGCGACCTTCCAGTCGGCGGCAGGAATCAGCGCCGGATCGGATGAGACCTCCTGCGTGATCTGCTGGCCTTTCGTCAACGCGGCGTATTCGATGGAGCGATTATTCGCGGAGTCGGTGATCTTGCCGTCGGCCGCGGTCAAATTTTGCCGGTCCGTTTTCCACTGCGCGGCTGCAAGTCCAATCAGCGTTTCGCGCGCGGCCGCCGCGACTTTTCGCAGCTGCAGATTCATCGTCGGAGTCGTGCGGCTTCCGAAGGTTCCCATGTCGAAGGGCGTGAGTTGCGTGTCGCCCATGACCAGTTCAATCTTTTCCATGGAGACGTGCAATTCTTCGGATACGGCCTGAGTCAAGGATGTCCGGATGTTCTGTCCTATCTCGACTTTTCCCGTGTACACCGTTACCTTGCCGTCCTGGCCGATGTGTAACCACGCATCGATTTCTTTGGGCAGGGACTCACCGCGCTCGCGGCGTCGACCACCGGACTCCTGCGCGATCGCAACGGGCTTGAGGATCGAGACTACGAGGACTCCCGCTCCGAGGAACTTGAAGAAATTCCGACGGTCGAGGTCGAAGCGGTACGGAGCGGCGGCGCGGAGTTCGTAGCGTTCAGGCTCAATGACGATCTGTGTTTTTTCGCTCATTGGCCTACCCCTTTCACGCTGGCGTGCTCATTCATCGCCGTAGCTGCCTTCTGAATCGCAGTTATGATTCGCGGGTACGTGCCGCAGCGGCAAACATTGCCGTCCATGTAATCGATGATCGCACTGCGGTCAGGATTTGGATTCTTCTGCAGCAGCGCCACTGCTGACATGATCATCCCCGAGGTGCAGTAGGCGCATTGCATCGCGCCAACTTCGAGAAAGGCTTCCTGCACCGGATGTAGCCGGTTGCCGGTCGCGATTCCTTCGATGGTCGTGATCTTTTTTCCCGCGACCGAGGCCACGCGGGTGATGCAGGAACGTTGCGACTTGCCGTCGACGATCACGGTGCAAGCGCCGCATTGACCTTCGCCACAGCCGTATTTGCTTCCGGTCAGATCGAGCTTCTCGCGCAAGACAGTCAACAGGCTGGTTTGAGGATCGGTATCGACTGAATAGGATTTACCGTTGATTGCAAGCCGAATCGTAGCCATTTCAACTCCAGAACCGAAGGGAACTACAGTGGTCGAGAATGCTGCCTTACGAGAATGATATACCTGCGAATTGTTGATTGTTGAATGATGATTGTTGAATAAAACTTCACGCCGAAATTCTATTCAACAATCAACAATCAAAAAACAACAATGCTCGCGACGAAGACTATTGCAATTGCAACCGTGACAATAAGGCCGGGCAGAACCGGAATCTGCTCCGATTCTGCCCGGGTGAAACGCTTGATCCGTCGCCGGTTATGACTTGATGCTCTTCGAAGCCTCGTCGTATGTGACGGTCTTCTTGCGGAAATAGGATTCGTTAGCCATGTGGCAGGCGATCGCGGCATGGTTGCCGAAGACTGCATCTTCCGTGACCGGCTTGCGCGATTTCACCGACTCAAAGAAGACATTCAGGTGCGGACGCATATCGTCCCAATCGTGTCCTCGATAGACGGTGTCTTCGTGCACGGGCTCGTGGCCGAGCTGCGGATCGTGCGTGGCGTGCCACTCCTTCACGTACTGCTCGCGCATCTTCGCCGGAAAACTGAAGCTGTAATAGCTCGGGTCATTGTCCACGCCGGTTTGCGTCGCGTGGCGCAGCTCGAACTCGCCCGCATCGAGCATGCCTTTCGGACCCATGAAGCGCGCCAGTTCGGGCGTTTCGCAGCCAAGGTCCAGACGAACGTATACCGGGATGCCGTGATAATCGAACAACACTGTGTGGAAGTCCGGCATGTCACGGCCGTCGTCGAAACGGAAGATACCTCCGAGCGCGGTTGCAGAGCGCGGAATCTCGTTCCATCCCAGAGTCGCCATCATGCCGCTGAGCAGATGCACCATCAGGTCGCCGGCAACTCCGGTACCGTAGGCCCTCCAGCAACGCCAGCGCGCGAAGTGATACTTGTTGAACGGAATCTTGGGCGCGTCGTTGAGCCACGTATCCCAATCGAGCGTCTGCGGAGAAAGATCTGTTGGAGGCGGATAGACCCAGGCTCCAGTCGGATCGTTGCGGCCCAACGTGAGTTCCACCATCTCGACATCGCCGATCTCGCCTTTGGAATAGAGATCGCGCGCCGTTGCGACCAACGTCGAACTCACGCGCTGGGAGCCGATCTGTACAATGCGCTTATTTCTCTGCGCTGCCTCAACCATCGCCCAACCGTCAGCTACGGTGTGGGACATCGGCTTTTCGCAGTAGATATCTTTCCCTGCATTGCAGGCATCGACGACGACTCGCCGATGCCAGTGGTCCGGCACCGCCGCTACGATGCAGTCGATATCTTTGCGGTCGAGCAACTCCTGGTAGTTGCGCGTGACCGGCAGGTTCGGATTGGCCGTGATCTCGCGCGCGAGAGTGTGGCGTCCGTCGTACAGGTCAGCCGCCGCGACGCACTCGATTCCCGGAATCGTGATTGCCATACCGAGCAGCCCCGATCCCTGCATTCCGATACCGATCATTCCGAACCGGACGCGGTCGCTGGGCGCGACGGCCTTCGGCATCGGTTTACCTTCCAGCAGAATAGTTCTTGAAGCCAGCAGCCCGCCTGCGGCTACTGCGCCGCCTTGCAAGAATGCGCGTCGCGAAAAATAGCTCTTCATGAAAAATGCCTCCAGATTGAATTAACTGCGACCTGCTCTTGCTCGATCCCTTACTTCTTCAATGGTCGAATCGCCACTTCCTTGAAGAACACAATGTCATTGTCGCTGTGATTCTGCAGCCCGAACCAGCCGAAGTTCGGACGCGGCCCGCGCTGCGGCTCGAAATCGAACTTCCGCGGCGGCACCGGGTCGCCATCTTTGTAGTCCGTGACTTTCTGACCGTTGAGCACGACGATCGTCCGCGAACCGTCGAGAGTGATATCCATGGTGTTCCACTCCGGCCCCGGTTTCCACGCGTTGTTCACCAGCGGCTTGGTCAGAGAGTAGAGCATTCCCGTCTGGTGAAATTCGTCCTCGCCGGAGGTCTCCGGATGATTGTCGATCTGCACTTCGAATCCGTAATGCACCGGCATCCACTCTTCGCGGGGCTCGACGGGAATGCGGATAAACACGCCGGAGTTGTCGTTCGTGTCTCGCATTCTGTAAACGACGTGAATTTCGCAGTTGCCGATTGGACCGCCGGTCCAGTAGAGCAGGCCCATTCCGCCGTGCGTATGAATTAATCCATCTTCGACGGTATCGCTGCCCGGGCCTACGTGCTTCCATCCGGTCAGATCTTTCCCGTTAAAAAGTTGCTGCCACTTCCCCGGATCGCCCTTGCACACATTCTGATTTTCATCCGCAGCGAGCGAGAAACCGGCGAGCCCAACAAGCACAAAAATAATTACAGTAAAACGTTTCAGCATTGGAATTCTCCTAGGTTCTGGGAGGTAGCTTCCATGGAAGAAACCAATCTACTCGCACCAGAGCCGGGAATCAATCTCGCCGGATCGGAAAAGATCTGGCGTATGGAACCGCATTGCCTAAATGGTTTTCAGCGCATCAATCGGGTCGGCAGACGCGGCGCGAAAGGCGGGCAGGGCGGAGGCGAATATCGCCAACAAGATCATGAGCGCGACCGCTTCCATGTAGATCAGCGGATCTGTTGCACGCATATTAAAAAGGAACGAAGCGACGAGGCGTGACACTGCGAGCGAACCAAGAATCCCGAGCAGGCATCCGGCAATCGCGAGCTGGGCCGAGGAAAACAGGACAAGCCGCGCAATAGCGCTACGCTGCGAGCCGAGTACCATCCGGATCGAGATCTCGTGCCACCGCTGCGACACCGAGAACGCAACTACGGCATAGATTCTCTGTAAGCGCCAACCCGAGAGCGGCGATGGCAAACGCCGTAATCAGGTCCGTGTTAAACCTTCGCGGCGCCTCCGATTCCGACATAACGTCTTTCATGGTTTCGACGGGCTGCAACGCTAGTAGCGGATCGACTTCAGCCACCGCTTCCCTCAACGTCCGAATCACGGTTGCGGGGGTTCGTCGGCGGTTTGCGCATATGCCAGGGAACTGAGAACTGCGATGGTCGCCAGCACAATCACAGCATGACGCATGGTGCGGACTCCTGTTGGATGGAACTGGAAAGGCTTGAAAAGGGACGACCTACTCTAACGGCAATTGGAGCCGTTGCCAAGAGTTCCTATCTACGAAGATTTTCGTTGACACTACGAATACCTTCGTAGTATTGTCCCTGCCATGACACGTTCACCGCAGAAGCCGACGGCTTCCGAACTCGAGATTCTCCGCGTTTTGTGGTCCCGCGGCCCGTCTACCGTCCGTGAGGTGCATGAGGCGCTCAGCCAGAAAAAGGATCTCGGGTATACCACAGTTCTCAAGTTGTTGCAGATTATGACGACAAAGGGAACCGTCCGGCGAAACGAAACACAACGCGCGCACGTCTATGAGGCAGGGCTTCCGGCCGAGCAGACCAAGCGCCAGATCGCCGGAGACATGCTGCAGCGAGTCTTTGAAGGATCGGCCAGCCAATTGATGATGCATGCCATGGCAGGACGCAAGGCCTCGCGCGAAGAGATTGAAGAGCTGCGGCGTTTGCTCGATGAATACGAAAGGAACCGCCGATGAGTACCGAACTGATCAAATTGCTGTCGCCCGCGACGATGCAATCGCTGGCGTGGGCCCTATTGCATTTTCTGTGGCAGGGCACCGCCCTGGCGGCTGTTGCGGGGGCTCTGATGGCGTTCTCGCGCCGGGCCCAGGTTCGCTACGCCGTCGGAATCGTGGCGCTCGTCGCAATGCTGGCAACTCCGCTCGTAACTTTCATGATTTCCGCCGAGCGCTCGATGTCGGTTCGGAGTCATTCGACACTTGTTCCGCATGTTGCGATCTCGGCCGTGGGACAACGGCAGGCATTCCCCGGATATGAAGCGACGCCGCAGAGGCCTTCACTCAATGCACTTCCCTGGCTCGTCGAGGCCTGGCTACTTGGCATAGTTTTCTTCAGCTTGCGTTCTGCCGGAGGATTTTTCCTGATTGAGCGCGAGCGTCGCCGACAGTCGATCGTAGTGGCTGACCGCGTTCTCGAAATCTGCTTTGAACTGCAGGACCACCTTGGTATTACTCGAGTCATCGAGTATTGCGAATGCGCATGGCTACAGACCCCGGCCGTGATTGGCTGGTTCCGTCCAATCGTATTTCTGCCGGCAACGGCGCTGACCGGACTTTCGCCGGAGCAGTTGCGAATGGTGGTGGCGCACGAACTCGCGCACATTCGCCGCCTCGATCCGTTCGTGAATGTTTTTCAGGTCTTTGCGGAAACCGTCCTTTTCTATCACCCGGCGGTTTGGTGGCTGAACAAGCGCATTCGCGCTGAACGCGAGCACTGCTGCGACGAGATCGCAGTCGAGGCCTGTGGCAATGCCGTCGAATATGCGCGCGCTCTTACCTTGATGGAGGAATGGCGCAGCGCACCGGCATTCGTGACAGCAGCAAACGGCAGCCCGTTGCGCGAGCGCATCGTACGCGTGCTCGGCTTGAAGACGCTCGGTTCTGGAATTCGCGCGATCGGAATCACCGGGAGCGTTCTTTGCCTGACTGCGGCATTGCTGGCTGGGAATGCGCTTCTCGGAATTGCGCATCCTAAGGCCGCATTCGCTGCGCTTGCTGCGCAGGCCGCTTCCAAGTCATCTCCGACGCAACAGCCTGCGGCCTCGACGACACCGACTCCGAAACCATCGGCCGCGCGTCCTCAGCGGGAGGAAGAGTCCTCGGCGGCCTCCTACATTGACGGCTTGAAATCCGCAGGCTTGGACAATCTCACTGTCGACCAACTCATCGCGCTCAAGACGCAAGACGTAACTCCGGAATTTGTGCGGAGCCTACGGGATCAGGGTTTCAAGCTCGAGGTCGACAAGATCATCGCGATGAAGGTGCAGGAGGTCACATCGCAATACACGCACGACTGGCTCTCCGCGGGCGTGCATCCGGACGAGGATCAGCTGATCGCGCTTAAAGTTCAGGGCGCGGATGCGGAATACTATCGCGGGCTGAAGGAAGCTGGCCTCGACCCTGACATTAACAGCCTGATTGCCATGAAGGTGCAGGGCGTGACACCGGAATATGTGCGCGAGTTGCGGGCCGCGGGATTTTCCCTGAACGCGGAGCAAGTCATCGCGATGAAGGTGCAGGACGTGACGCCCGAGTACGTGAAAGCTCTCCACGACCTCGGGATCCAACCGAACGCGAACGATCTCATTGCGATGAAAGTTCAGGATGTCACGCCGGACTGGGTGCGTGGCATTCAGGCGCTCGGGCTCAAGCCTTCGACGAACGAGTTGATAGCAATGAGAGTGCAAGATGTCACGCCGGACTACATCAAAGCTCTACAGTCCGCGGGATTCAAGCTCGAAGTGAACGAGATCATCGCTGCAAAAGTGCAGGATGTAACGCCCGAATTTATCGCACGGGCCAAGCAACATGGCTTTAAAGATCTGACGCTGGAGAAGCTCATTCAGCTGCGCCAGTTGGGAATCCTCGACTCCAAAGCCGATCTTTAGATCGCCCGCCAGGTTCAAGAAGCGAGGCGTGCGGGTGTAGTGTGCCGGAACTATTTTCCGAAGGAGATGATGTGATGAGAATCCGAAGAACTGTCGCTTACCTGGTATTTGCGTCGTGCGTTCTGGCAGTTACTGTGAAATACCGAGTCGCAGATGTCCGGGCAGATTCGCAGACCGATGTCCGAAGCGGCGACTGGACGATCAGCAAATCCGAGAACCCCGGCAAAGTCCAGTTCTCGCTCATCGAGCATCATCACGGCGGCATGTCGAGTCACGAGTCCGATTGGCCGATGAATTCTTTCGAGGGCGTCGACTTCTCCAAGTCCGGACGGCAGGACGTTCACTTCACTATTACGCGCGATGCCGGCAAAATCGACTGCGAAGGATTTCTGAATGACGGCGAGGGCGCTGGAGTGTTTCACTTCCAGCCGGACAGGAATTATCCGCGCGAGATGAGTTCGCTGGGGTTCCCGATCGATGAAGAAAAGCAGTTCGCCATGGCCGTCCAGGACGTGAGCCTCGGTTTCGCGAAGCAAATGAAGAACGAGCATCTCGACGACCTCGATGGCGACAAGCTCGTCGCATTTCGCATCTTCGGGGTCGATTCAGCATTCATCGTAGCTCTGCGAGCCGAAGGCCTCAAGATTTCCGACAGCGACAAACTGGTTGCCTTCCGCATTCACGGGGTCTCGCCGCAGATGGTTCGCAGCCTGCACCAAGCCGGGTATTCTCCCGATGAAGACACGCTGATTGCGATGCGCATCCATGGCGCAACGCCCGAATGGATCGAGCAGCTCAAGCGGCAGGGATACGATCACGTCGATCTCGAGAAGCTCATCGCCTTCCGGATCCACGGAGTCTCGCCGGAATTTATACAGAAGTTACAGTCGCTCGGGTACAAGCATCCTGATCCCGATGAGCTCATTGCGATGCGCATTCACAATGTCACGCCGGAATACATCACTGACATGCAATCTCGCGGCATGCGAAATCTCAGCATCGACCAGTTGGTGGGCATGAGAATTCACGGCATCGACTGATCGCCGATCCTCCGACAGCCGAGGGCTGACAGTGCGCGAGCAAAAAAGTGCCCGGCATCTCGCAATGCCGGGCGCAGTCCGATGGGGGAAGGTCACTTTGCCGTAAGAAAGATCGGTTTATAGCCGATCTTGACTGTCGACCCGCTCAGGCTGGTCTTCGTTCCTGTCAGATCGGTCTGCTTGGTGTAGGTCTTCGAATACGTGTATTTCGACGTGGTGCAGGTGCCATTACTGCAAGACTGCGCCGTATCCCAAACGATCAATCCATTATCGAGAGTGCACGTGTACACCGTACCGCTTGCCGTACATGGGCTGATGCTGTGTCCGATCAGCCATCCGGCGACAACGTCCCACGCAGTTCCGGACTCATTTCCCTGAAGTCCATAAGGAGAAGACTGGTCCCATGTATACACATACTGCCGCTGCAGGCCGACGCCGGCGCGTAAGATGACCGACCGTGCGACATATCCTGCGAGTTCATCCGTATCCGTCAACTGTCCCTTCTTGATGCCGTGCTCGTCGTCCCAGATGGGCAGCTTCGTGAGATTGCGTTTCTGGGTTTCTGCGGTCACATCGTCGTACATCGTGAGGAACGCCTCGGGATCTTTGTTGGTCGAGTTGGTTCCGCGGAGATGCGCGTTCACGATGTCGAAATTCGCTGCTCCGCCGGCCGCAACGTAGCCGTCAAACCACGACTTCATTGTCGGACCATGCGCCGACGGACTCAGGATCTTCGCATTCTTGTCGGTGGAACGAATGATCGATGCGGCGTCGGCTCCCATGCGGACAATCTGCGCGGTGGTGCCGCTCCAGAAGCAGGTGCAGTCCGGCTCGTTCCACAATTCGTAGTAGGCGATCTCGCCTTTGTAGCGTTTGACCAGAGCCGTGATGAAATCCGAGAAGTAGCTGTCGGCGCCGGTACCGTCAGTTTTGACGTCGGTCGGGGCGGAGCAGCTGTACGATCCCGCAGGACCACACGGGCTTCCCTTAGGAACCGAACCGGCCCATTTCGGAGTATCTCCAATCGTGTAGAGAACATCGACATTCTGCGCCTGGGCCTTGCTGATCCACTTATCCATTTCCGACCAGTCGTACACGCCCTTGGAGGTTTCGATCTGTGCCCACTTCACGCTATCGTCCCAGAGCCGGATGCCGCCAAGAGTTGCGATCTGATGCTGGCCGTCGGTGGGAGGCCAGGTTCCAAAACCGTTGAAGTCCGCTCCAAAGAACGACTGCTTGATGGTAGTGCTGCTCGAACTCGAACTAAGGTTGGCGGCGTTCGTGTCGGCGGCCTGCGGAACCGTGACCAGAATCGACGCCGTATCGGACTTCGTCGGATCGCTCACGCTCGTCGCCTTGACCGTAACGGTCGTGTCGCTCGTAACCTTTGGCCCCTGGTAAAGGCCGGTGTGTGAAATGGTTCCCGCCGATGCCGACCAAACGACTCGCACATTCGACGTATTGCGGATCAGGGCCGTAAATTGCAGCGATCCGAGAGACTGCAACGTGCCGGTGTCGGGTGTGATCTTTACGACAACTCCGGATTCGGAGTCACCGCTAGCTTGGGACATCGCGAAGATGCTGGAGAAAACGATTGCCAACAACGTGAACATGGTGGGGGAATACTTCCTCATGACACAACAACCTCCGTATAAATTCAGAATCAACGAACAGGAATGGAGCCAGAGGACACGGGCCATTACCGCATTCGATTCAGGCCGCGTAACCGGAACTACAAGCGATCAATCGTGGTGGATATTTCCTTTTAGAAGAAAACGGCAGAACATGCAATGATTTCGCGCTGGTTTCGGGAATGGGAGGGGCTACAACTTCTGGTTTGTCTGTCGAATGCGGGAACGGCGCGCTCGCGAGCGCGCCGTCATGGGACGATGTTTCTAGTGTGTAAATGAAACGTTAAGGCCGGTTGTAAACAATACGTCATTGCTCTTCGATCCGGTTGGCGGATTCGAAACGTAAATGTCCCCAAATTGGTTTTGCCACCCGAACCACTTGTTCAGCTTGGTGACCGTACCCAGGTTAAACGTGAAGCGGTACACTCCGGTCTGCTGCAGGTCGGGATAAATAGTGAAGTTCTGCGTTACCGCCGTGCTCTTGCCGAGTTTCTGGTCCCATTCCTCGCCGAGCGTAAGAGCCACGAATCGATTGGTCGTGCCGTACGAAACAAATGCTCCGGAGGAATCAATCTGCGGGCCATTGGAATATGTTTCGTGCGTGTAGTTCACACCGCCCAGGAAATCCAGAACCGTACGATCGTTCTTGATCGCGTGATATCCAAAGCCGCCCGAGTAGATTTGCCGCAGATCGAGAAACTGCAGCGCGTTGGCCATGAAATCCGCCGAGCCAAACCAGAAGACCCTTGCACTTACATTCCGGTCATATCGTATTCCGCCCTGCTCCAAATTGGCGACGGTGCTGGGAGAGGCCAGATTGTTGGTCGTGTTGATCGAGCTTACATACATCGTGATCTTGTCATTCAGCGTCGGATGCACCGCATTGAATGCCAAGGCCAGGTTCTCCGTCTCGCTGTTGCCCTGCGCCACCGAAAATCCGACGTTTACACCGCCGTTCCATCCCTGCATCAATCCGGGATGCAGTGACTTTTCATAGGCCTGCTCTTCGGCATCGTTCCGGATCAGCGTCACATCACCCTTGGCGGCCTCGACCGTGCCCGCGGTCTTCGTGGCGATTTCAATCTTGTCATCGTTTGTTGAGACCGGGCCGACGGCAGTCTTGCCGTTCTTCAGGCTGACGTGCAGTTCCTGCTCGGTCTTGATGTCCTGAATTGCATCGAACTTGATGGTGACGTCGCCGGCGGCATCGGTATGGAGCACTAACGTCTTCCCGTCGGATTTCACTACAGTTCCGGTCAGGCGGTCGCCGTTTTTCAGTGTGACCTGATCCGCGAACAAGGGGGACGAAAAAAAGAATGGGAGGGCAACGATGAGGACTGAAACTTTGCGCAACAAGGCCTTACCTCCAGCGTACAGAGTTTTTCGGTGAAGCGAATGGGAGCCCAGAACTGCCTGGAACAAAGCTATGGAAACAGAGACAAAGAGGCGCTTATTACGGCCAGCGGTGTTTGTCGACAGGAAGTCGGATCAGGCCTTCGTTTCAGTCTTCTTGGTCTGGTCGGTTGAAGCCTGCGGCGGGGTGTCCTTCATGCCATCTTTCAAGGCGCGGATCCCCTCACCCAGCCCCTTGCCCAGTTCAGGTAGCTTTTTCGGCCCGAACACCAGCAAGGCGATAAAGAAGATGACAAGCAGGTGCATCGGTTGAAATAGACCTTCTAACATCGGAGCCTCCGAGGGATATAAGCCAGCTAAATCATACGCTATTCGAGGGTGCAGCGAAAGGTCAACCCCTTCCTGCCTGCCTTCCAACAGCTTTTTCAATGTTTTACATGGATTTCGCGGGTTCTTCGGTGAATCCCGCTACCGCGAGCCGTGATTGTAATCACATCTTGCCGCCCTCCGCAGGTGCGATTCTCTGGTTTGGGCCTCTGGCGCTGTTACCTTCGTGACCTTACCCGCGAGTTCCCGTCAGGTCTATGTTTCAGAAGGGCTCTCCGAAAGCGTTCTCGTTGCGCATTTCCGCCGGAGCCCCGACGGCAAGCCAATCCACTAGTTGGGGAGTCCGGTGAGAGTTACGGCTTCTTTTTCTTTACTCCTATTATTCGTTCTCGCGGTGGCGGCCGCCCCTTATTCTGGCGCGCAGAATTCCAGCGCTCAGAGGGAAAACTCCGGCGCCGTTACGACGACCCAGATCGCTGCATGGCTGACCGGCGGTATCTCGAGTTCCCGCCTGGCGCAGATCGTAAAGGAACGCGGCTTGGCCTACTTGCCGACGCATTCCGAACTCCGCCAGCTGGAGTCAATCGGTACAGATAAAGATCTGATCGCGGTTCTCAGCTCCGGAAATGCCGAGTCGGCCAAGATTGGCCCGCAGATTCCGGAAGCTCTGCTCAAAGCCGCTGCCGAAGCGCGTCATGAGCAGTATCACTCCGCTGAACTCGAATTGCGGAAGATCGTGGACGCGGGCTCGAACGATCCGGCCATTCATTTCGCGCTTGGCGTGATGCTGCGCCAGCAGGAGCAATGGGACGACGCCGACGATGAGTTCAATCTCACTCTCAGGCTGATGCCCGACCTGCCGGAGAGTCACAGCGCCCTGGCTTATCTCTTTTATCGTATCGACGACGGTCCGAACGCTATCGCCGAAGCCCGGACGGCGCTCAGCATTGATCCGCAGAATGCCGAAGCGTATCAATACCTCGGCCTCGGTCAGTATTCGCTTGGCGATTACCAGGCGGCGATTAACGCCTACACCGAGTCCCTTCTCCGCGACCGAGACAATGCCGACACCTACTACGATATGGGCATCGCGCTGCACGCCGCGGGGAATCTGCCCCGTGCCATCGCCGCCTATGAAAAAGCGATCCAGCTCAGGCCGTCCTTCTGGGAAGCTCATTCGAATCTCGCTCTGATTCGCCACGAAGAAGGAAATTTCCCCGCCGCTGTGGCGGAATATCGCGAGGCGAAACGCATCGCTCCGGATGAAGTGTCGGTCCGTAACAACCTGGGAAACACGTATTGCGATGAAGGCAAGTTCGACGCTGCCATCGCCGAAATGAAAGAGCTCTACCGCGAGCATCCAGAGTGGCAGCAGGGGCATTCGTGTCTGGCCAGCGCCTACATGGCGAAGAACAATTACGACGATGCGGTCGAGCAGTTGCGGTTAGCTGTTCTGCACAATCCCGAAGGTGCCGCCGAGCACCGCACTCTGGGCCAGGCTCTAATGCTCGACAACAAGCCCGAAGAGGCCCTGCACGAGCTGCGCATTGCCGTGGAGCTCAATCCCGACTCCGACGTGGCGCATCACCTGCTCGGAACAGTTCTCTTCCAGCAACAGCAGTTCGCAGCGGCGGAAAGAGAATTCCGCGAGGCGTTGCGAGTGAACGCGTCGGCCGATAACCACTATTCACTGGCAGCCTGCCTGATGAGCATGGACCGCTATCCGGAGGCATTGTCAGAACTCGAAGTAGCGGCCCGGCTTGATCCGGAACGCCAACTTTACCGTGCGCGGCGGGAGGAGCTGCTCAAGTTGATGAAGAGCACCAGCACCCGATGACCGGATTCAAAGCCAAGCCTGTCCGGTCGGCCAAAGCGGACGATGTACGAGTGGTGATTAGGCGTACTCTCTGAGACTCCCTAGACTCGAGTGGGCGGATTCCAAACCGAGAAGGTAGATGTTATGGGGATGAATTTCAATCAATCGCATCCAGCAGGGACCGGCACCGCCGCTGCCGTTCACGCGGCCATCGCAAAAGAAGCTGGCGTACGCCGTTCCGATAATGCGCCATCTGCGCGCAAGTCTTCCGGCATGGGCCTGCCCTGTTCGAAATGCCATCTGTATTATCCCGCGGACCTCGACGTCTGCCCGACCTGCAAAAATAACGAGCGGGTTTCGCCGGTCGCCCCGAAGATTCCTCCGAAGCGGGTTGAAACGGCGGCTGCGCCGGTGCCCGACAACGCCGTGCTGGAGAAAGAGCGCGAAGAATTCCTGCGTCAATTCAAGGAGCAGATGCGCGAGGCGCATGCCGAACTGGCGAACGCTCCTGAGGCCGTTTGCAAATTTGGAGAGCAGCACGCGGGAGATCCGACGCCAGCGGTAATCTGCGCCGGTTGCTACGAGAAACTGCAGGAACGGCTGGACGTTTGCGAGGCTGCCCTTCACATCGAACTCAAGGAAGCAGCCCAGATCATCTATGACGCGGTATGGGCCGATCCTTCCGATCCTGGCAAGACCTACCAAAACGCTGCCAGCGCGCTGCTGGCCGAACTCCGGAAGCGCGCCGGTATCACGGCGGTTTTCAGCCCATTCCAACCTCTGGCCCACTGAATTCTTGGGTAGGGACGCATCTATCCGCCCGCACGATGTGAACTCGACCGGTGTGCGGCCGACTTAATTGCAACGCCGCAGAAGTCGATCGCTATTACTCGGGCTTAATCTCGATCCACTTTTTCCCCGCGTATAGCTTGTAGGCTCCGCCAGACTCGATCAGCTTAAGGGGCACCGCCCGCTTCAGAGCTTGGTCTGTCTCATAAGAGGCCGACAACACATCACTGTTGCCGACATCCATCACGACGAATTTCCCATCACCGGCGAACCCAAAGCCATACTCCCCCGGAGCGAGCGTCGAGCCGCCAATGTTCAATTTGACCTCGGTGATCAACATCCCCTGATACTTCTGCTGAATCGAAGTCGAGTAGCCGGAGGCGTCGACCAGTGCGGCCAGCATCATCTTGCCATCACCCGCCTGAAAGCCGACGGCATTCCGCAGCTGCACCGGCGCCTTCTGCCCGCGGAAAAAGTACTCCGATGGCACAGCCTTTTTCAGTTCATCGCTCGTCAGAACGTGCCTGGTGGCCTGCTGCGCCACTGCGGTGCCTACCATCATCAATATCGAGACAGCAACTGCAGTTCGAACAAAGGGCTTCATGGATTTCATCTCTCAAATTGTGATCAAAATGCTTGGCGTCAATGTAATCCGTTCACACGAAATGCGCA
>Ga0209168_10001123_pt1 | contig 21821 bp, 24 predicted proteins | sample Coa_R1_FD_187156 | JGI IMG/M metagenome (GOLD analysis project Ga0209168, IMG submission 187156) | Surface soil microbial communities from Centralia Pennsylvania, which are recovering from an underground coalmine fire - Coalmine... | ecosystem: Environmental > Terrestrial > Soil > Unclassified ...
AGGTGCGAGCGGGGCGGCGCGATCATGCCCAGATCGGCTGCGATATTGTTCATGTCGACGCCGTACCAGGACAACAATTCACGCATATCGCGGCGATAAATCACCGAGAGCGTATACAAGCGGAAAATACTAGGTAAAACACCCTTTGTTTCAATATCGGACAGGCGGCTCGGGGGAATTGAGAACTCCTCGTTGCGATATTTCTCCGCGATGCGTGCGCTGGACATTTCAATATCGCGCATGGTGAGGCCGAGCTTTTCGCGCAGCGTTCGAAGGCTCTTACCAGCTGGAAGCATCGCAGTCCTCCAAGGAAGTGGGAGAAGTCATACCGGCAAATTGGCGCCAATCATAGCAAAAACGGCAAAGTTATGTCATGAATTTGTAAATAATTGGGGCAGGCGGTTTTTTGTTACGAAATCCGAACAAGCTGGGAACCGCGTAACTATTGAGGATAGTTGCATGAATCTTCCGAGGCCCCGCTTCTGGCATCGCACGACGCTGGCTACCGCTAGAGGCCATCTTGTTCGGATTTCGTAACAGCGGGTGCGGAATTTAACAAAATCGCCATGCCTCCCCCCGGAACCCAGGCGTTTGAAAGGCCGACCTCGTTGCTGGCCGCATGACATTTGTCAGGCGTATTTCATGATGAACCGCACTGGTGCAGCAATCGGCGCCACGCCATGATGTTTCCAGCCGACAGAGATTCAGGATCGGAGAAAGCGAGGACGAAATGGCACACGCGATCGCAAGTTGGCAGGATACCCCGATGTTTTCCCGTGTTCCCGGTGCGGTGGCCAGTCTGGAAGGGGTTAGCAAAAGCTATGGAGAAATTTGCGCCCTGCAAAATCTCAGCTTCAGCCTGGGCGTCGGCCAGGTCTTAGCTTTGCTTGGTCCTAACGGTGCTGGAAAGACTACAGCTGTAAAGCTTCTGTTAGGACTCATTCAGCCCGATTCGGGAAAGGCTCGCGTTTTCGGTGCGGATCCGACCAATCCCCGGAGTCGCATGCGGGCGGGGGCGATGCTTCAGGTAGGCCGTGTGCCAGAGACGCTCCGTGTTCGCGAGCACATTGAGTTGTTCTCCAGTTATTACTTCGCGCCTTTGCCCGTTCGCGAAGTCCTCTCGGTGGCAGGATTGGAGAAAGTGGCCGACCGCAAGTTTGGCGACCTTTCCGGCGGGCAAAGGCAGCGCACTCTCTTCGCTCTTGCAATCTGCGGTGATCCCGATCTGCTATTCCTCGACGAACCTACCGTGGGCTTGGATGTTGAAGCCCGGCGTGCCCTTTGGGATGGAATCCGCCAGTTGGTCGAGCGCGGGAAAAGCGTTCTGCTGACCACGCACTATCTGCAGGAAGCCGACGCCCTCGCCGACCGTATCGCCGTGATCAATCAGGGATCGATCATCGCGGAGGGTACGCCGGCAGAAATCAAAGCCCAGACCGGCGGCAAGAAAATCCGCTGCGAAACCAGCATAGATCTGACCACGTTGCTTCGAATTCCCGGGGTGATCGATGCGAGACAGAATCGCGAAGCTGTCGAGATCAAAGCGCGGGAGGCTGAGCTTGTTGTTCGAACTTTACTCGCCCGTGATCCTTCACTCTCTGGCTTGGAGATAACCAGCGCCGGGCTGGAAGAAGCTTTCCTGGCACTCGTGCAGGACAACAACGAAGCGCACGCCGCGGTGTAGTAGTTCCGAATTTTTGAGAATAACGAAATAGGAAATAGGGAAAAAGAGGAGACGAACATGAGCACAGTCGCAGCGGTCCTATCAAATGCCCACATCGAGCGCTCTGCCAGCCACACCGTCGCCATCTACATAAAGGAAGCAAAATACGAATTCCTCAAAAGCATCCGCCTTCGCGTCTACACCCTTTCGGTAATCGGTTTCCCTCTGATGTTTTACGTCTTATTTGGATTGGTGCTGAATGCCAAGGAAAGTTTCGGCGGCACCAGCGTGCCAACATATTTGATCGCTACTTACGGCACCTTCGGAGTGATGGGCGCATCGCTATTTGGGACCGCGTCGGGCCTTGCCGCCGATCGCGGCCTGGGCTGGCTTCAGGTAAAGCGAGCCAGTCCCATGCCGCCGTTCGCCTATTTCTTTGCGAAAGTCATCTTGAGCATGATTTATAGCGCAGCTGTAGTAGCGCTCCTGCTCGTGTTGGGCATCAGCTTCGGAGGGGTGCATTTGTCTATTCTGGAAATGACGAAGCTTGTCGCCATACTTCTCGCCGGATCTCTACCTTTTTCCGCGATGGGTTTGGCCATCGGCTACTTCGCCGGACCCAACTCCGCCCCTGCGGTTATCAATCTGTTTTATCTGCCGCTCTCGTTCTGCAGCGGTTTGTGGATTCCGTATATGTTTCTTCCCAAACTGGTGCGACAGGTTGCATTAGGCCTGCCGCCGTATCACTTGGCGCAACTGGCGCTCGGAACGGTGGGCGCGGGGCGGCACGAGCCTTCGCTGACTCATTGGGAAGTCCTGTTTGCGTTCACGCTGATCTGTTTCGGAATCGCTCGCATCGGTTTTCAGCGCGATCAGGGCAAACTCTATGGTTAGAGATTCCAAGCGATGAGATCGGGGCAGGAGAAAGGAGCACCGTTCATGAGCGCCGACGTTAAGAAAGGTTACGGCTCGACCCTTTTGATGGTATGTTTCGGCGTGCTGGCCTTATATGGAGGCACGGTTTGGCTGCCACTATTGGTTCCCGCCGCCGGCCTGGTGTGGTATCTCGCTTCACGGCCTCACCTCAGCAGAAAGAGAAACTCAGAGTTGAGGCATGGACGATAATGGTTTCAGTCCGGCGCGCTGTGTTGGGACGGCATTAGGTCCAGCGCGAGAGTCGAAGCCCGATGAGACTAATACCGAAAAATAGCGACTTCACATGGGCGGTGTACTCCGTCCTTTACTTCGGTTTCTTTCTTATCGATCCCATCGCGAATCATGCCAGCCTGCGCGTCTGGACCTTTACTCTTCTCGCGACAGTTGTTTTTCTCGTCCTCTATTTCGGTCTCTTTTGGGTCAGTTGTCGCCAGGGTCTTTTGCACCTTGCCGGTATGGTCTTGCTGGGAGTTGCATTTGCGAAATACAACGGGGGTGCCACGACCTTTTTCATCTTCGCCTCCGCATGCGGCCCGTTTGTTGTGGATACCGAGGCCGACGGTATCAAGATCCTTTTAGCGGTTCAGGCGGCTGGCGTTCTAACCTGGTGGGGTTTTCATCTGACCGGCTGGTTTCTTCTTTTTTCAAACGGCCTTTCATTCATTGTGGGCCTCAGCGATCTGCACTTTGCGCAGCGCAGTCGAGCCAATCGACAATTGTTCCGCGCGAACGAAGAGATTGAGCAGCTTGCCAAGGTCGCGGAACGCGAACGCATTGCCCGCGATTTGCACGACGTTCTCGGCCACACGCTTTCGGTAATCATTTTGAAATCCGAACTGGCTGGTAAATTAATGGATCGCGATCCGAGCCGTGCAGGCAACGAAATCCGCGAGGTCGAGCAAATTTCACGCCAGGCTCTTTCGGATGTTCGCGAAGCAATCCGCGGTTATCGCACCCGTGGCCTTTCCGCCGAACTGGCGCAGGCCAAGGCGACTTTAGAAACTGCCGGTGTTGCCGTGAAATGTGAAGTAGGAAAAGTCACGCTGCAGCCGCTGCAAGAAAGTGTGCTCTCGATGGCGGTAAAAGAAGGTGTTACCAACGTCGTGCGCCACGCCGATGCCCACACCTGCTGGCTCCGCCTGGAACAACAGGACGGCTCATGCCGGCTCGCTATCGAAGACGATGGGCGTGGAGGAGTCTACGGCGAAGGTAATGGGTTGCGCGGCATGCGAGAGCGCGTTGAGATGATCGGCGGATCCCTCAGCTGCGATTCAGAGATCGGCACGAAGCTTATCATTACGCTTCCGTTGAAAGAAGTCGCGCCATAGAAGAGGCTGCAAAGCTTGAGTCCTGTCTCCAAAGAAAATCGGAAGACCATTCGCGTGATCATCGCTGAGGATCAGGGAATGGTGCTCGGCGCGCTGGCTGCGTTGCTCGAGATCGAGGGCGACATTTCAGTTGTGGCGCAAGTCCGCAACGGCAAAGAGGCTGTCGAAGCGGTCATCGCCCATAGGCCGGACGTTCTTATCACTGACATCGAGATGCCTCTATTGACGGGGCTCGATGCCGCGGCAGAGATCAAGCGCCGCCGCTTGGGCACCCGCGTCATTATTCTTACGACGTTCGCGCGCGCTGGCTATTTGCGCCGAGCCATGGAAGCCGGCGCGCTTGGCTACATGCTCAAGGATATGCGCGCCGAACAACTGGCCGAGGCTGTTCGCCGTGTGCATCAGGGACTTCGGGTGATCGATCCGGGTCTGGCGACCGAAGCTTGGAGCGAAATGGATCCGCTTACCGATCGCGAGCGCCAGGTCCTGCGCTTGGCTGGCGAGGGAATGCAGAGCGGTGACATTGCCGCCGAACTCAATCTCTCCGAAGGCACGGTGCGAAACTATCTCTCCGAAGCCATCAGCAAGATTGGAGCCAGCAATCGCGTAGAAGCCTCACGGATCGCCCGAACCAAGGGCTGGCTGTAATCCGTGGCGCGGACACCCTCGCCTGCCTTCGGTCTGGGCGCGCGCTGTAGGTCTCGCGCTCAATGATTTATCGTAGGCGTTCCGCCAGGCCCTCCTGCAATCCTCCACGCATACATCAAAAATGAAGTCGCAGTCAGATCGATTGCCGGCTCATCCGTCGTGTACGACTGCACATTATCTTTGTAGACCGAGCCGTTTCCATTGAACGCTTTGTAAGCATCCCCGCCTCCGGGCGGGCACTTGATCATGTTAGTCACCAATCCAGAGGACGATGCATTCGTCGGACCTTCCACCACAGCGCCGTCAAGCACGGGCGGTTGTCCGTTCAGCGATCCCGCGAGATTCGCCACCTGGTGCTGCATGCAATCGGGGAAAGTCTCTCCATCGCCGACCGTAAATGTAACTCCCCATGCGTTCGCACCCGAAATGTTGCTCAGCCATCGCCGCGAATCAGTCGCGTACGTGGCGTTATTCGTCAGGTAATTGACTTCCTTTGCCATTACTGAAAGCCCGGCTCCGTGTGAGATCGTGTCGTAACTGTTCCATGGCGACCCAAAGCCGAAAGGGTCTTTGGAATTGCCGATTGATGTGGTGATCTGGTTTTGAATGTCGTCGATCAGTTGCGTTTGAGTTACCGCTAATCCCGGAGGATTTCCCGCCAGGGAGATCGCACGATAAAGCTCGAAGTGCGCCAGGCCGCTGACGTCATAGAGATTGAGCGTGTCGGTCTGGTCGTTCGGCCCGTTAATATATGCGTTGGCCCAATTCGCGGCCGCAGTCAAGTAAAACATGGGATCGGTATGCGGCAACCCGGCCGGCAAATTCCCGCGCTGCACCGCGAAATACAATTCGGTTGCGCCTAACTCGAGATCATCCCGCCACTCGTTCTCGGGATAAAAATCATAAGGCGCGGTCGTTAGTAAATTTCCCCCCGGGGAAGTGTTCGCGAGGTCGAAAACGTGCTCTGCCGCTAAAATGCACTGATTGGCCAGAGTAGGATTCGTCGCGTCGAACACCTGAAAGCATTCCGCGAAATCGGCGGCCAGACGCCCCGCGAGGTTCGGACTGACCTGCGATCCCGCCGCTCCAGCCACAAAAACCGGACGGTGGCGAATATATTGATAGACCGAGTTCGACCCTCCATAAGTGTCATCCGCCTGCGGCAGGCGCCAAATATCGTGATCGCTCTGGTAGTTGTAGCTCTTGAAATCGGTGCCGATGCCAACCTGGTAGTAAAGCGTTTCGGTCGTGTCATTCCACATTTGCTGCAGCCAGCTCAGTCCGAACTGTGCTTCATTGTTGTAGTTCGACGTTGTCGAAAGGCTGCCCATCTGATCGGGAAAGTCGCGGATTCCAATCAGCATGAGCGCAACCACGTAGCTGTGCGTCTCGACGAATTTTAGGTAGTCGCCCGCATCCCACCAGCCGCCTTCAGCGTTAATGTTCGCCCCTGTGGGGCTCAAGCTTCCGATAATCAGATCATTCTTGTTGAAGGTTGGAGTGCTGTAAACGGTCGCGCTGGCGTCATTCAAATGTCCGGGCGCTGTGCGCAGCGGCGTCGGGATGTAATTCGAGCCGTCACGCTCGTTCTGGTAAAAGTAAAGATTGTTCGCCAGCGGCGTCGTGTAGAGATTTGCGGGAGTGTCCACAGGAAAAGTCGGCGATGTTGCGGAGACGGGTCCGCTCACCGAAATGGTGTAGGTGTCAGCGGTGGTCAAGGTGAAGTCGATCGGATATACGCTGTAACTTCCCCACGCGCCCAGTTTTGCGCCAGCCGTCCCCGAAGTAACGACTGTTCCCGCCGCGTTCTTGATCGTGTAATTCGCGCCGCTGATGGCGCTCGTAGTCATCAGATATGCGCGCATCGAAAGTCCAGCTTCATATCCGACCTGGTTGATGCGAATGTAACCGGTAACGGCGAGAGCTGGCAAAGCTGCCGTGAGCAGCAAGATCAGCAAGGCGAGAGAGCACATGTGGTGGTGAGGTTGATTGGGGCGGTTGACGTAAGGCATATTGTCCTCCTAGTAGGCTGTCTTCCATATCTCCGACTGAGCTTCCGCCCGGCGGGCAATCGAATCGGTCCCTGACTCGAACCCCAGCTCAGAGAGAACAGACAACCCACAGCACACTATTGAAACGGTTGAATATTGCTATTTTTGATCTTTTCCTGTCAAGGACAAAAGCAGGAACCTTGCAACCGCAGCCCGGAAACTGGAAACTAGAAGGCAACCAGAAACGGCCCTATGTCCGATACCTACATCCTGGGCATCGAAAGCTCGTGCGACGAAACCGCCGCGGCGGTAGTGCGCTCCGGGGAGGAGCTCATTTCCAACGTGGTCGCTTCGCAGATCGCCACACATCAACCCTTCGGCGGGGTCGTGCCCGAACTTGCCTCCCGCGAGCACTTGCGAGCGATCGTTCCAGTAGTCCGCCAAGCCCTCGCTGAGGCGAATCAGGCTTACGAATCGGTGGACTCAATTGCCATAACGCAGGGGCCGGGTCTGGCGGGCGCGCTATTGGTTGGAATCAGCTATGCCAAAGCGCTCGCGTACAGCCTGGACAAGCCGCTTATTGCGGTAAATCACCTGGAAGGCCACATTCATGCCGTCCTGCTCGAAGAACGGCAGAAAGGCAACCACGAGTTTCAGTTTCCGGTTCTCGCTTTAGTGGTTTCCGGCGGGCACACGCATCTCTATCTGGCTGCGCAGAAAAACGATAGCTGGACCTACGAAAATATTGGTCACACACGCGACGATGCTGCTGGCGAAGCGTTCGACAAGGTGGCAAAGCTGCTGGCCCTGGGTTATCCGGGAGGGCCGGTGATCGATCGGCTTTCGACTCACGGAGGAGATCCCACCGCAGTAAAGTTTCCGCCCGCTCAGATCAAGCATCGCGATCGCCGGGATCACGGGGGACAAAGAGAAATCGAGACCAATCGTCCACGCTTCGATTTTTCTTATAGCGGCCTCAAAACGGCAGTTCTGCGCTACGTGGAAGTTCACAGCTTGCGCGAATCAATTGAGAGACGCCGCAATATTTTAGCGGGCGTGCCGAAACCGAAGTTCGAGCAGGTTCTGGCAACTTGCGACAAAAAGACTCTCGACCTGGTCGCATCATTTCAGCGTGCGATCGTCGAGGATCTGGCGGGAAAAACTTTAGCCGCGGCTCGTGAGTACGATGCAGCAACGCTCTTCATTACAGGCGGTGTGGCGGCGAACAATGAATTGCGCGGAACATTCGAACGCAAAGGAGCCGAGCAAGGTATCCCAGCATATTTTCCCTCGCGCCCGCTTTCTACCGACAATGCTGCGATGATCGCGGCCGCAGCTTATCCGAAATTTCTAGCGGAAGATTTTGCACCCATGGACTTTTCTGCGGAAGCGAATCTTGCACTGCGCTAAGTTTCTCGGAAGGAGAGACGTCAACACCGCGCTCCGGCAATCCTATTTCCCGGCGGAGTGCCCTTTACCCATCACTGCATCCAACGCCTTGCCCAGTTGGGTTTGAATATCGATGTCTTTATAAATGGCGAAGTCAGCGCGTTTCTCGTTTTCGTCGAAGCCGCTGGCGCGGCCGGCCACAATAATGATGGGAATCTTCGCCGTGTCGGGATTTTGTTTCAGAGCGGTAATGAGCTCTCCGCCCGACATCTTCGGCATCTGCATGTCGGTCACTACCAGGTCAGGCTTGATCCGCGACAGGATTTGCAATGCCTCCATGCCATTGGTCGCCGACTCCACCTTGAAGCCGCGCTCTTCGAGAGAACGGCAAACGGTGTAACGAATCAGCATGGAATCGTCGACGACTAATGCCACTGCCACCGCAGGCATTGCTTATGTCGTGTCCGAACGCACACGCCTCCGTTCTTCGGAGACTAGCAGCGTGCAGAGAGCAACACCAAGCCGGATCGCACAATTAGAGTTACTTTCGTGATATGAAAAACACTGCGCCCTTTGGCTGCACGCCAGTTGGAAGCCATTCTCTGGCAGCCTAGGAGTCCTCGTTTTCGTGCTCGGCGCGCTCTTCGATGGAGATGTCCTTTAGTTCGCTGGATTCGAAGACCTCGCGGCATTCCAGGCATTCGACGAACTCGGCGTCCTCGTCGCGGCTCACAAACTGCACGCGCGGGTGCTTGCAAGGCTGACGGTTGGGCGGCTGGGGAGACGGCTTTGCGCTCATAAATCCGGGCGTCGCCCTCGTGAGAATAGCAAAGGGATCGATTCGCGGGAATTTTCCGGTATTTTAGCCTTGCTTTAGCGCTTGTCAAGCACTTCTTGGTAATTTTCATATGCGGGAAACCTGGTTACTCCTCCCGCCGTTCCTTTGGGACCTCAGATGGATGGGTCGCAATCGTCTCGGGGCTTGCACCATTCGATCCTGCCGCGCAACCGTTTGGGCCCATTTTCCACCAATGCCTGCAAAGGTTTGCATAAGCGCGGGATTATGCTTTACAATGAAATACGATAAAAAAGGTCGGATATATATCCGACTTCTTCGGTCGCAGTTTTATTGGGTCGAACAGACCGCAACACGGCAGATGCTCAAGCTGACCAAAAAGGCGGACTACGCGTTGATGGCCATGAAGCATCTGGCCGACCATGCGCAGCAAGGAAGCGCCAGTGCCAAAGATGTTGCCGATGCGTTCGGCATTCCGCCCGAGGCATTGGCGAAGATTCTGCAGCGGCTGGCCAAGGCGGGTTTGCTGCATTCGCAGCAGGGAACGAACGGCGGGTACAAATTGGCGCGAGCGGCCCACACGATTTCAGCGTTCGAAGTGATCCAGGCGATAGACGGCCCTCTCTTTATAACCTCGTGTGTTACTACTCGCGGCGAATGTGGCCAGACTGACCGCTGCAACATTCGTGAGCCGCTACGCAAGGTGAATGAAAGCATCGAGGCGGTGCTGAGGCGCATCAAGATTTCTCACATGCGCGAAGAACCGGAAGTGGCAGAGAGCAGTATCGCAAGGTCAACCGAACTGGTGACAATAGTTTAGATATTGAAATTCGCAACTTGCGTTTAAACAGGTAGGAGACGGAATCAATGAGCACGGACGTAAAAATCCCCCAGGAACTTGGACACACACAAATTCCCACTCCCAAGGGAGTGAAGCTGCCCATCTATATGGATAACCACGCCACCACCCCCATGGACCCGCGGGTGCTGGAAGAGATGCTGCCTTTCTTCATGGAAAAATTCGGCAACTCCGCCAGCCGCAATCACTCTTTCGGCTGGACCGCTGAAGAAGGCGTGGAGACGGCGCGCGAACGCATCGCCAAGCTTGTAGGCGCGACCACCAAAGAAATCGTATTCACCTCGGGCGCCACCGAGAGCGACAACCTCGCCATCAAAGGCGTCGCAGAAATGTACCGCGAGAAGGGCAATCACATCATCACTGCGGTCACCGAACACAAGGCCGTGCTCGACACCTGCAAGCGCCTTGAGAAGTACGGCTATCGCGTGACCTACCTCCCAGTGCAAAAAGATGGCCTGATCGATCTCGAAGACCTCAAGCGCGCCATGGACGACAAAACTATCCTGGTCACCATTATGGCGGCTAATAACGAGATCGGCGTGTTACAGCCCATCGCAGAAATCGGCAAGCTCTGTCGCGAGCGTGGAGTCATCTTCCATAGCGACGCTACACAAGCGGTCGGCAAGGTTCCGATCGACGTGAACAAGCAGAACATCGATCTGCTTTCGATCTCCGGCCACAAAATGTATGGCCCCAAGGGTGTGGGCGCGTTGTATGTTCGCCGCAAGAATCCGCGCGTGCAGATTTCCGCCATTATCGATGGCGGCGGCCACGAGCGCGGCATGAGATCGGGAACGTTGAATGTTCCTGGTATCGTCGGCCTCGGAAAAGCCTGTGCCCTTGCGTCGGAGGAAATGTCGCATGAAGCGATTCACCTGGCCGCTCTACGCGACCGCTTGCGCGACCGCATCATGAACCGCCTTGACGAAACTTACATCAACGGCACCATGGAGCACCGCCTGCCCGGCAACCTGAACATCAGCTTTGCTTATGTCGAGGGCGAGTCGCTTCTGATGGGCATCAATGACATCGCAGTTTCCAGCGGATCGGCGTGCACCTCTGCGACGCTTGAGCCATCTTATGTATTGAAGGCTCTGGGCACGGGAGACGACCTGGCGCACAGTTCTATCCGCTTCGGTATCGGCCGCTTCAACACTGAAGCTGAAGTCGATTACGTGGCGGACCGCGTCACCGAAACGGTTGAGCGCCTGCGCGAACTTTCTCCGCTCTACGAGATGGCGAAAGAAGGCATCAATTTGAAAGACGTGAAGTGGGCTGGAGAGTAAGACAAGGGCACGATCTTTTAATCGTGCCAGTTTAGAGTTTTTCGATGGACCGGGATTTAGCCCCTGGATGAATTCAAGGACTAGGAGAAGAGAATGTCATATAGCGATAAAGTCATCGACCACTACAACAACCCTCGGAACGTCGGCTCGATGGATAAGAACAGCGGCGACGTGGGCACTGGGCTGGTGGGCGCGCCGGAATGTGGCGACGTCATGAAACTGCAAATCCGCGTCAACCGCGATACGAACGTGATTGAAGAAGCTAAGTTCAAAACGTTCGGCTGTGGCTCCGCGATCGCTTCCTCGTCTCTGGCTACCGAGTGGGTCAAGGGCAAGACCGTGGACGAAGCTCTGGCCATAAAGAATATGGACATCGTCAAGGAGCTGTCGCTTCCTCCGGTGAAGATCCATTGTTCGGTGTTGGCAGAGGACGCAATTCGCGCTGCCATCGGCGACTGGAAAAAGAAGCAGGCGACTGCGAAGCCAGAAGCAGTAGCAGTAAAGTAGCTCCCGCGTGGCATAGCGCTCTTTCGCGGCGTCAGCGTAGGTACGGCGTGAGTCGTGCCGGTGCCGTCGCGGGAGACGTGCGGCTTTAGCCGCTGCGCGAGGGCCGCGAAAACGAAGATGACAACGATAGCCGAACAACCCGTAGCGCAAGCGCCGGCCAAGGGCGTTCAGGTGACCGAAAAGGCCATCGCCAGGATTCGCTCGGCAATGGCCAAAGAAGGCATCTCGCCCGAGCAGGGTGGTCTGCGTCTTGGCGTGCAGGGCGGCGGATGTTCGGGCCTGAGCTATAACATTCGCTTCGACACGCAGCCGCGCGAGCGCGACCGCATTTTCCAGTTCGGAGACGTACGCGTGTTCGTGGATCCGAAGTCGTTCATCTACCTGCACGGCATGACTCTGGATTATCAGGAAACGCTGATACAGCAGGGATTTGTCTTCGTCAATCCCCAAGCCACCAAGTCCTGTGGCTGCGGCACGTCGTTTTCGGCTTGATGCGTGTGGCGCGGGCACTCATGCCCGCGAAAGCCTGCCACAAGCGGCGCCCATGCCCACATTAGAAAGCGGGGCGGTAGTGTGACGCTTTTTGGGTTGATGAATTGCAGTTTGCAAAATGACGGAAACGTTAACTTCAATCGTCGCGAAGCCGGCGCCTGAGGAAACTCAGCAATGCTGGTCGTGCGGCACCATGCGCGCGGTTCACTTTTGCGAGTCGTGCGGCAGAGTGCAGCCTCCCGCGCCAGTGGATTATTTCGCGTTCTTCGGCCTACCCAAAAAGTTGAACATCGATACGGCCGCCCTGGATAGGGATTTTTACGACCTGAGCCGCAAGCTGCACCCCGACATCAATGCCCGTGCCGGAGGTCAGGAACAAGAATGGAGTCTGCAGCAAAGCTCGATGCTCAATGACGCGCATCGCACGCTGAAAAACCCCATCAGGCGCACTCAGTATTTGCTGAAGCTGGAAGGCGTGGAACTCGAGGAGCAGTCGAAAACGGCGACAGAGCAAGCGCGCTCCACGGGACAGGCCAAAAAGCAGATCGTTCCTCCCGACCTGCTGGAAGAAGTATTCGAGCTGAACGTGCAACTGGAAGAGATGCGCGGTTTAAAGAAGCTGGGCGAAGATGACCCTGCGTTGATCGAGGAAATTGGCCGGCAGAAGCTGGAACTCGAAGAGAAGAACGATGCCCTGCTGCAAGAATTGCACAAATATTGGAAGCCCTGGGATGCATTGATCGACCGCGAGTTGAGCGGACAGCCGGTTTCCGAGGACGAACGCAGGCAGGTTCGCGACAACATGGTCGATGTGCTGAACCGCCACAACTACATTCGCAATTTATTGCGCGATGTCAGCGAGGCTTTAGAGAATTGAGAGAATTCAAGAATTAACCGGTTGGGAAATTGAAAGACCGCTTTACACAATTAGCAAATGGCATCGGATCGCATCGTCGGAATTGACCTTGGCACCACGAACTCGCTCGTGGCTTTCATGCATGGGGAAGGTCCTGTCGTAATTCCCGGTGAGGATGGCTCGAATCTCCTGCCCTCGGTGGTTGCACTCGATGAGAAAAACCAGCCTGTTGTCGGGAATGCGGCGCGCAATGCTTTGATTGAAACGCCTGAACTGGCGGTGTACTCCATCAAACGCCTGATGGGACGCGGAGTTGAAGATGTACAGGAAGAGCTGAAGCTTTTCCCTTTCCAACTGGCGAAAGATCTTCAGCCGGGAGAAGTTCTGCGCATCCAGCTTGGCCATAAAACCTTCACTCCGCCGGAAATTTCTGCGCTCATTCTTCGTCAGCTCAAGCGCAATGCCGAGCGTTATTTCGGATCGCCTGTGAAAGAGGCTGTCATCACTGTGCCTGCATATTTCAACGACGCACAGCGGCAGGCCACAAAGGATGCCGGTCGCATCGCCGGCCTGGAAGTCTTGCGTCTGGTGAACGAACCCACTGCAGCGGCGCTGGCGTACGGTCTCGACAAAAAGCAAAATGGCATCGTCGCCGTCTACGATCTTGGCGGCGGTACCTTCGACATTTCAATCCTCAAGCTGCACGATGGCATCTTCGAAGTTATTGCCACCAACGGCGACACACATCTCGGCGGCGACGATATCGACAATCTATTGATCGCGATCGCGCTTACCGATATTCAGGGCGATCTGGGACTGGACGTTCGCCGCAATGCCGAAGTTGTCCAGGCAATTCGCAAAGCTGTCATCGAAGCGAAAATCGCGCTTTCATCTCAACCCTCGGCTACGCTGGATGTCGAACTTCCTCAGGGAAAGCGCTATCTCCGTGAAATCACACGAGAGCAATTCGAGCAACTGATCCAGCCCATCATCGACCGCACCATGGGACCCTGCAAACAGGCCTTGAAAGACGCTGGCCTGAAGCCCGGGCAAATCGACGAAGTCGTCCTGGTGGGAGGATCGACGCGTATCCCGAAGGTTCGCGCGATCGTGAAAGACCTTTTCCAACGCGAGCCCCACACCGGCCTAAATCCCGATGAGGTAGTAGCGCTCGGCGCAGCTATCCAAGCCAATATTCTCGGCGGCGGTTCTCAAGCGACCGAAAGTATGCTGCTGCTCGACGTTACACCTCTTTCGCTCGGCATTGAAGTCGCGGGCGGTGTGACCGACAAAATCATTTTGCGCAATTCGACCATTCCCGCGTCCGCCCGCCAGTTTTACACGACGCAAATCGATGGCCAGGCAAATGTCGCCATTCACGTGTTGCAAGGTGAGCGCGAACTTGCCAAAGATTGCCGCTCTCTGGCCCGCTTCGATCTCAAAGGTGTTCCGCCAATGGCCGCAGGCATGGCGCGAATTGAGGTCAAATTCCTCATTGACGCGAATGGCATCCTGAGCGTTTCCGCGCGCGAGCAGCGCAGCGGAAAGGAAGCCGAGATTCAGGTTCAACCCAGCTACGGCCTCACTGATAGCCAGGTCGAAAGCATGATTCTCGACTCCTTCGATAGCGCTGAAGAAGATTTCCGCCAGCGTCAGGTGATCGAAGCACGCAATGAAGCGGAGACGATTCTTGCCGCGTTGGGAAAAGGAAAAAAGAGCGCTGCGTGGGCTGTACTGACGAAACCTGAGAAGAAAAATATCGAAAAGCTCGAGAAACGGTTAATCGATGTCAGGCTGGAGAACGATTATCAGCGAATTCGCAAAGCCATCGATGAGCTCAATCGAGGGACGATGCGACTCGCCGAGCTAATGATGGATAGCGCGGTTTCGACCGCTCTAAAGGGAAAGAACATGGATGAAGCGGATATGGGTGAAGGCCCCGCAATCCCGCATCCAGTCGCAAAAGCAGAGTTCGAGTAACGCCGGCGTCCGGCCTGCTGTGGGAGTCTTGCTCTCCCGGTGTGAGAGCCGGAGTTAAGCGAAGAGAAGTTAAGCGAGGAAATGATGTCAGAAGAAAAAACACAAGGTGCTGGAACCGCAACGGAAGAAGCTCCGGGCGAAAACATGATCGGCGAAAATGCGGTACAGGTCACATTCCTTCCGGAAGGCAAGACGGTGCAGTTCGAGAGTGGCAAGCTGCCCTATGAAGATCATGGCAAGGAAGAGTCGATTCTCGACGTGGCGCTGAATTTCGGAATTCCGCTCGATCATGCCTGCGGCGGAAATTGCGCGTGCACAACCTGCCATGTATGGATCAAAGAGGGAGCCGAGAATCTTTCTCCCATGGATGACGATGAAGCCGATCGTCTGGACATGGCCGCCGATCTGCAGTTAAACTCGCGTCTCGGCTGCCAGGTGCAGATTGTGAAACCGGGAAAAGTTGTGGTCGAGATACCCGCCTGGAACCGGAACTATATTTCCGAAGAACATCACTAGGAAAGAGGTTTCCAAGTTCCATAGTTTCAAGGTTGCGCGGTGAGGTTGCGCAGTAATGACATCACCGATTACACTGTGAAACTTCGAAACCTTGAACCTTTCTTTCTTTTGGAGCGAGTTATGCCCAAACTCCTTACCTGGGACGATGCAGAAGATATCGGCATCCTGCTCTCAGAGTCCCATCCCGAGATCGATCCCCTCACCGTTCGCTTCACCGACCTGCATCGCTACGTGACTGAGTTACCCGCATTCAAAGCTGATCCAGCGGCTTCCAATGAGGGCAAACTCGAGGCTATCCAAATGGCCTGGCATGAAGAATTTCAGGACCGAACCCAGAGTTAGAAGAGAGCCATACGCCGAAGAAACCCGCGATCGGGGGCTGCTTCCGTGGTAATTTTCCGTTTTTTACAATTTCGTGACAATTCGCGGGTTGGTCTTCGTTACTTTTCTATAGCTGCTGTTGCAGCGGGACTCGTTCAATTATTCATTTGATCGCCCGCGGCCATCAGCCTCTCTCTATCCAACTGCAAAGGGCGCGGCGTTGTCCGTGCCCTATTTTTTCAGTCGAGATCGCGCTTATCCCGCTGTGATTGTTGCCGCTTCCTCTACACTCGCTTCGCGCAGGAACTTCGCAGCTTCTTCAGGCGGCGTCGGATTGATATAAAAGCCTGTGCCCCATTCGAATCCCGCGGTCTTCGTCAGCTTGGGCATGAATTCGATGTGCCAGTGGTAGTGGTCATTGGCCGGATCCTGCGCCGGTGAAGTGTGTACGACCAGGTTGTATGGCGGATTGTCGAGCACGCGGTCGGCTTTGATCAGCAAAGTCTTCACCGATTTTGCCAGATTCTCGAACATGTGGGACGACGAATTTTCAAACGCCGATTCGTGCGACTTCGGCAAAATCCAGGTTTCGAACGGAAACCGCGGAGCATAAGGAGCGATCGTGAGAAAGTTTTCGTTTTCTGCGACTACGCGCGTGCCGCTTTCTGTCTCCTGGCGGATGATGTCGCAGAACACACAGCGTTCTTTGTAGAGGAAATACTGCTTCGCGCCCTCTAGTTCCTGCGTCACATTGATCGGAAGAATCGGCAGCGCGATCAACTGCGAGTGCGAGTGCTCGAGCGACGCGCCTGCAGCCTCGCCGTGATTCTTGAACAGCAAAATGTACTTGAAGCGCCGGTCTTTTTTGAGGTCGAGAATGCGATCGCGAAAAGTCCAAAGCACGTCTTCTATTCGCTTCGCCGGCAGCGTCGCCAGGCTTGCATTGTGATCGGGCGTCTCAATAATCACTTCGTGCGCCCCAATCCCATTCATGCGGTCGAACATGCCTTCGGCCTGGCGATTCAAAGTGCCCTCGATCCCCAGTGCGGGGAATTTGTTCGGCACAACTCGCACCGTCCATCCTGGGGTGTCGCGCTGCGAAGCGGGGCCGCCATTCGATCCCGGCCGGTAGGCCTGAATCTCGGGCGGCGTCTTGCTCTCATTTCCGTAGCAGAACGGGCAAAAACCGCCTTTGAGCTTGACGTTCTCGCGAGCGAAATCCGTAGGGCGTTTGGCGCGGTCGGTGGAAATAATGACCCAGCGGCCCACGATCGGATCTTTTCTCAACTCAGGCACGCAACAATCCCTCGATGTCAGGTAGACGAATTTTCTATTCTATGCCGTCAGAGAGGAATTGCGAAACACTTCAATTTGGGGTTGATTTCCACCTCCGCACAAAAAAGAATCTGAATGTGGGACACCGGTCTTTTTTTCGTAGTAAACGCTGACCACGTCGAAACGCCATTGGCACTGCGCGGGAAGCCGGCGCAGGAAATCTCGAACTACGGCTGCGATTTCACGCCGTTTGTGTTGATCGACCGCAGCTTCTCCCGGCTTTACGTCGCGCGTGCTGCGCGTTTTCACTTCGATAAAGCAAAGAACATCGTTCTCCCAGCCGATCAGGTCGATCTCTCCCCGGCAACGCGGCGAACGAAAGTTGCGCGAGGTTATCGTATAACCGAGTTTGCGCAGATGGAAGTATGCGGCCTCTTCGCCGCGTCGGCCGGTGATTTGGTGAGCGGGAGATTTCTCTCGCGGAAGCGACTGATCGGCGAGCCAGTCGAAGGCTCGGACAGTTGCGAGGACGACTGCACGAGGGAGCATGGATTGCTTTCAAGGACAATCTGGTTGTTTGACCTGCGCAATGATGAAATGAACCAGAAATCGGCGCAAGGTTGGACGTCACAACGTTGTTGCGTGGATATTGCAGGGGGGAGGCCCGATCTCCCAGGTCTCGGAAGAGAAGCGAGATTAGTTGTCCGGACCCGCCTCACCACCCAGTTGTTGGTGCGTTCGGCGTGCAAGACTGAAACGGGGCAGGCGCTATTGCCTGCCCGATTTTCTTGTGGTGGCTGTTCATTCTTAATTGGTGGAACGGTCCTCCTTTCCGCTGTTCGCCCTGGCAGAAATCGGCTCATCTTGGGTATACGGTCCTTTCCGTAGTGTGCCTGTGCATAAAATCTCGGCACGCGTCGATTGTGAAGAATCTTGCAACTTTTTGTGCGCAAATGTTTTACACCATCAAAATCCCGCGCTGGGCGCGCTTTTTCGCTTGACTTTATTTTGAAGCGAGTTAGGATTTCCTCCCAGTGCATTTGCGGTTTCTACGAGGAAATCGTGAAGCACAACTGCCGAACCACTACTTCTCAGTTAATCAGTTAAAAAATTCAGGAGGAACCACAGTGAAAAAAACGCTTTGCGCGATTGCAGTGGTAGCAATGCTCCTTTCCGTGACGGCATTTGCGAAAACGAAAAAGGGCACAGACGCATTAGTAAAGAGCACCGGCCCGGAAAAAGGCAAGTACGTTGCCCATCCCTCGGAAGTTCCACCTTCTGTGTGCAGCCCAGTATGCTTGCTGTATACCGGCGACACGAACCCTGCCTCAGCCGCTGACAATGGCTTCGCGAATGAGAACACGCTTCTCGTTCCTGATACCCAGGACTACGGTGCCTTCACCGTTCCTGCCGGCCAAACCTGGACCGTGGACGGAGCTTTCATCAACACGATCGCTGATGGTTACAATGGGCTCGATCCGAGCGCCTCGACCTGGTCGATCAACAGCGGCGTGAGCGAAGGCGATGGCGGCAGCGTAGTCGCCTCCGGAACCTCGACCGCGGGCGGAACGCAGTTTATTCCAACCGGACGTTTTCCGTTCGGCTTCACCGAGTACTCCCTGAAGGTGCGCATCACTCCCGCCGTCACTCTGTCGGCCGGCACCTACTGGTTGAACGTTACCCCGCAGTGCACGGATAGCGGCAACGGCAGCTGCGACATCGCTCAGTATTTCTGGGATGACACCTTCGGACTGAACAACTACGGCATCATTCCCCCGGCCAACGACAGCTTCTTCAATTCTTCGTACTTCGGATTCGATTATGCGAATCTGTGCGAAGTTTCCAGCACGGGCTGCCAAGTGCTTTCGTTCGGCATCATCGGCACCGGCACCACCGACTAACTTTGCTCACCGGCTCGCCGGCGAATTTCACGCCCGATCTCAAACCGCTTCCCGGCTTGAGATCGGGTTTTTCTTTATTCAAGCGAGCGTGCCGCGCATCTCCAAAGGCCGGTTTATAATCTAAAAAGTTGTTTCCGAAGCATGACTGATCAACTGAGAAAAAAGCTGCAGGAAGAAATCAACGCCTTGGAGCACGAGCTGGTTCACGAGCTGCCGAAAGAGATCAAGCGGGCGGTTGCGTTGGGCGATCTCAGCGAGAACGCCGAGTATCACATGGCGAAGCAGCGGCAGGAGTTTGTAAAGGCCCGCGTGCGGCAGCTCGGCAAGCGCCTGGCTGATCTCTCCCTGACCAACATGAACAATATTCCCAAGGATAAGGTGGGCCTGGGTTCGACGGTCAGGGTTTACGACAGCGGCAAAGAGGAAGAGATTGAGTACAAGCTGGTCACGAGCGAAGAATCCGATGTTGGCGCCGGAAAAGTTTCTACTACTTCTCCCATCGGGCGCGCGCTGTTGAATAAGAAAGTGGGCGATGAAACCACGGTGATTACGCCCAATGGAAAGCGGGAACTCGAAATCCTTAGCTTGACCACGATTCACGACGAAGCGGACCCTGAGAAGGCGGAAGTCTAATGGCAAGCCACTCCTGGACGAGCGCCTTCGGCCGGGCGTGTGGTGTTCTGCTCGACACGATCGTCCGCTGGCTGGCTCTTTCCCGCATCAATCCCAACGTCCTGACTTTCATGGGACTGGTGGTGAATACCTGGGCCGCAGTTTTGTTCGGCTCGGCAAATGCTTTCAGCCAAAAAAGGCTCTTCTTCTATGCCGGACTGGTGATCATCGGCTCGGGATTTTTCGATCTGGTGGATGGGCAGGTGGCCCGAGCCACAAATCGGGTTACCCGCTTTGGAGCGTTTTTCGATTCAGTCGTCGATCGCTACAGCGATGCGTCACAATTTCTCGGTCTACTGGTTTTCTACGCCCGTGGCGACCGGTTCTTTTACGTTGTTCTCACGGCTTTTGTGATGGTCAGCGCGATTATGGTGAGCTACACGCGGGCCCGTGCCGAATCGCTGATCGGCTCCTGCCGCGTGGGTTTTATGGAACGCCCGGAACGGCTGGTACTGGTCATTATTGGCGCACTATTCAATCGCATGGCGCCGGTGTTGTGGATTATTGCGGTGCTTTCCACGCTAACGGTGATTCACCGCATGAGATATACCTGGACTCGCACGCAGGATGCTCCACCGGCGGCATCCTCCGCAAAAGCTGGCCAAGCGGCCTAATCGCCTGTTCGATCCCCGGAATGCTAGACTATTCGGTCACTTCACTTCCTGTGGGAATTCTATTTGCCTACTAATCCTGTTTTAGTCGTCCACGGTGGCGCCTGGTCCATGCCCGACGATATGACCGAGGCTCACATCCGTGGCGTTCGTAATGCGCTTGCAGCAGGCTGGCGGGCGCTCGAGCGCGGCGGCAGCGCGCTCGATGCCGTTGAAGAAGCCGTGGTTGTTATGGAGGATGATGAGACCTTCGATGCGGGGCGAGGCAGCTTTCTCAATAGCGACGGCAAGGTGCAACTGGATGCTCTAATCATGGACGGAGCGACATTGCGCGCCGGAGGCGTCGGATGCGTGGAGCATATAGCGAATCCGATTCGCGCCGCGAGCAAGATTTTGAGCGAAAGCCCACATGTGTATTTCGTAGCCGAAGGTGCGGAGCAGTTCGCCGCGAAACACGGCATCAGGCTGTGTCGCAATGAAGATTTGGTGATCCCGCGCGAGGTAGAACGTTTACGCGAATATCAACTCGATGCCGCTGGAAACGGCAACGATTTGTTCGCTCCGGCAATTTCGCACGATACCGTGGGAGCCATAGCGCTCGATCAGCATGGCAACATCGCCGCTGCAACATCCACCGGCGGAACTCTTAACAAAGCCCCCGGACGGCTCGGGGACTCGTCTCTGATCGGCTGCGGCTGCTACGCGGATAATTCGAGCGCCGCCGTCTCGACTACAGGCTGGGGCGAGCCCATCATGAAACTTGTGCTGGCGAAGTGGACGGCCGATCGAGTCGCCGCAGGAAATCTCCCCGAGTGGGCCGCACTGGAAGCGATGAATTATCTGAAGCAACGCCTCGACGGCCATGGCGGCATCATCGTGCTGAACGCTGAGGGACGATTCGGTCTCGCGCACAATACGCCCCGCATGGCGTGGGCGTATAAGACGGTCAACAAAGAAGACGCTGGAGTGGAACGCGGCAACGCGTGATCTGTGGTCACGTTCTTACTCTTTACCCAAGAATCGCGAACTCGCCACGGTATGATGAAATCAACCGTTAGTTGGGGACTCGCGTGGGCAGAGACTTTTCCATCTCGATCATCAAGGCTTTGCGCCAGCGCGGCTTTCAGGCCTATCTGGCTGGCGGATGCGTGCGCGATTTTCTGCTCAGCCGTGAACCGGCCGACTACGATGTTGCGACAAACGCAACTCCTGCCCAGGTGATGGAAATCTCTCCGGAAACCTGGGCTGTCGGAGAACAGTTTGGAGTTGTACTGGTCCCGATTCCAGAGAAAGAGCGCCAGGGCGCAAAGACAGGGACGATTGAAGTCGCAACCTTCCGAAGCGACGTCGGATACTCCGACGGGCGCCATCCCGACGAAGTGCGCTTTAGCCAGACTCCACAACAGGACGTTCTTCGCCGGGATTTCACGATCAATGGCATGATGCTTGATCCTCTGACCAATGAAGTGTTGGATTTCGTCGGCGGAAAAAAAGATTTGCGCGACAAGCTGATTCGTGCCATTGGCCAGCCTGATGCGCGCTTCGGCGAAGATAAACTGCGCATGTTGAGGGCAGTTCGCTTCGCAGCGCGCTTCAATTACGAGATCGAGCCCGCAACATTCGAGGCCATTCAGCACCGCGCGAGCGAGATTCGCCTGGTCTCTCGCGAGCGCGTCCGCGATGAGCTCACGAAGATGCTGACGGAAGGCCACGGCAAGAGCGCATTTCTCTTGCTGGATCGAACCAGGTTGCTCGACGAGGTGCTTCCAGAGATTACGAAGATGAAGGGCGTGG